>ENA-OQJB01000366-OQJB01000366.1-human-gut-metagenome-genome-assembly--contig:-NODE-366-length-24192-cov-3.168170_pt1 | contig 24192 bp, 23 predicted proteins | sample MGYA00242599_ERZ504765 | MGnify/ENA primary metagenome ERZ504765 (study PRJEB26092, sample SAMD00036354) | human gut metagenome | host: Homo sapiens | study: EMG produced TPA metagenomics assembly of...
CATATCCAGCCCAAAGTATCACCATTTCGGGACGCTGTTCCAATACATCCACAGCCACATTTCCATTGAATTCACTCTGGAAGTCGGTCTTGGCGGTTTCAGTCCACGTCTGATACTCACGTGGAAAGTCACTCTTGAAGACTTCGTTGCGTGCCTCAATTCCTTCAATCACAGTTTTGCGGTTATTGAATACACTTGCCAGCTCGGCCCTGCGCTCCATCAAGGCAGAAACGCATAGACCCAAGACAAATACAACGACCATTGAACCTCCGAACAACAGCCATCCTTGCCATGATTTTAATCTCTTTTCCATATATATGAAGATTTATTGTTATTCAAGTTTCTCATGTCTTTGACCTGCTTTCAGTGAACAAATTGACAAGGCTACAAGGAGGGATAAACAGCCCTTTGTCTATATCTTGCTTTTTAAAGTGATTACAAGGAAAAGCCTTGTGTACTTGTTCACTGAAAGCAAGTTCTTGAACTTGCGAAACTTGAGTTGTCATTATTCCTTTATCAGTTTCTGCAACCACTCCGGTACGGGAGATTCCGGATAGGGTACCAGTGCAGCGGGCGTGGACGAGAGGCTGTTCATTCCACCATGAGGCACATCACGGTGGCAGTCCCAGCATGCCTTTCCGTCGCCGATGAGGGTCATCATGTAGTCTATCCTGCCGACATCCACAAACTCGTTGGTCAGTTGCGTATGGCAACGGATGCAATTATTCATAATGACCTGCGCACTGGCTTCCTCGGCTTGGATGGCCTGCGGTTCGCTTTTAGTGAGAAAGGCACCTACGTGCTTCATGCCGTCCATTCCCTTAAACATCCATTTCTTTACCATATTCTCATGAGGGACATGGCAATCGTTGCAAGTGGCATCCCGGCTGTGGGAGCTGTGCATCCAGGTTGCATAATAGGGAGCCATGATGTGGCAGTTGACACATGCCGCAGGGTCATCTCCCAGATAAGTGTGCGCCCGGAGAAGATACATAAACAAGCCTCCGCTGCCGACGAGGACACCGCAAACAATGAGTGCCGTTACTTTCCACCTGTAGGATGGAAATAGTTTACTTATGATTGGTAACTTCGCCATAAAATGAATATTTTCAGCAAAAATAGGCAGTTACAATCTAAAAAAGTGTAATCATGATTACATTTTTCCATTTATTTTTCGGTATTTTTAATAAAGCATTCATTCTCACGCATACCTATATGAAGATGTCCACAAAACACGCACGCCTGCGCATCTTGTGGACATCTTCATCCTTTTATAAAACTGCCTGCTTTTTTTAAGCTGCTTTCTTTAATTGAACATTCACTTTTCTGCCACTCTTCCGGACCAATCTTCGAATCCAAAGATAATAGCCCGTCAACGGCAGGCTTGCGCCAATCAAAGCGGCCAGAAAGCTCAAGATGCGGGTGGCCCATCCTCCCCAACTGCCTACATGGACGGAGTATATCCAGCCACGGATTTTCCCGGAAGTGTCGGCATCCTTATATAAGGTAGTCCCGGTGATTTCACCATTACGGGGATTGAACGTATAGCGGTCGGCAGCACGACGGTTGCCCAACCGATTGAAGGAGACTGTAGCAGAGCCACGCGATACGGTTATCTGTTTATAATCAGGACTAAGCTCCTTCAGTTCTTCGTAAACCTTCTGCCAGTTTGCAAAAGGAGAGAAAGGCTTTCTTTCACGATTCTCGCCACCAGACCTGCCTTGAGCCCTATCTCCTCCGTGGGCAGCAGTTTGTGCCTGAGCACCATGTCCTCCACCCCCTTGCATGGTTTCCACTCCAAAAACTTTGTAGAAGCCGGTGCGATACCAGGAGAAAGACCATGTCAGTCCCGTAAGTGCCATCGCCAACAGAAAAATCAGCGTGTACATGCCGCCTGCCACATGCAGGTCGTACCAGAACCGGCGCCAACCTTTACCGGCAACAATCTTCAGACTGTTCTTTAAAGCCTTTTTGTACGGGGCCACCAGATGACAACGCCTGACAGCAGCACAAAGACAAGCATCAGTGTGGCAGTGCCCACAATCATTTTCCCCCAGAAGATACTTCCATCGGGCTTCATGCTGTCCAACAGCCAGCGGTGCAGGCGGAACATGGTCATGAAAAACGGCGCACGCTCATACCGGCCCTTCACCTCACCCGTGTACTGGTCCACATAGACGGAGGCACGACGAGGTTTGGAAAGATTCACCTGCCAGGCACGTTCCGGATTGGACGATGCAGTGATACCCGTCACAGAGACACTATCCGGCAAAGTAGCGGCTACTTTTTCGGCCAACCGGCTCATGGGAAGCGGTGCCGGTCCGGCTTTTTCTACATAGTAGAGGTCGCGGCGGCAAAGCTCCATCACTTCCGTCTCGAATACCAGCATGGCACCGGAGAAGCAGATAAGGGTAATCAACAGTCCGAAGGGGACTGAAAGCCATAAATGTATCTTACTGAAAATTTTCTTCATAAGTATGTTCTCTTATTCATTTCATATCAGAACCTTTATTCCAGTTTACCTACACCGTTCAGTTGGGTTGCATTGACCACCAGCCCTTTGGTAGCCGTTGCATTGGCAGGGTCTACCTTATAGATGGCAGGATAGCCGGAAGAGGTAGTGACTGCCACATATGCGTTGCCATTTTCCATGTACGGGGTATTACCAAAGCCAGAGACATCGCTTGGAAGGCCGTTCACATAAGTCAAAGCTCCAGTGGAGGCATTGAAGACGGCAAGTTGGTTGGCAACCTTGTCTGATGCCGTAATTGCCTTATCATACATCAGCAGCAGGAAATAATTACCTGAAATATACCAAGTCCGCAAGAAAGAGGCGCCATTGGCTTTCTCTTCAAGATTATAGTAATAAGCGGCATCAAATTCTTCTGCTTTGGTATCGATGCGTACAACTCCAGCAGGCAATGTAGTCTGCTGACGCGAATCACTCATGGTCTTGGCATAGCTCGGAGAAAATACATATACATAGCCGTCGTCGGCAAGCCAGTTCATCTGGTAGTACTGTGAACGGTTACGTCCGGCAGCATAACTGATTTTGTCTGTAGTGATGACTTTATGAGAATTCAGTGTCTGATCACCAAAGATAGCGATATGGCATTCATTAGGATACTGGGTCCATTGCAATTCGTCCTTCTCATAGGCACCGCTACCCTGCCCGCCGGATTCTGTCTTTATTAAATCCTCATTACCGGAAAGCACCCACTTGTAACTACCGTCTTCATTCTTCTGCATGCAACCATACTGGCTAAGCCCCATGGGAATGGCTGCTGCATAAACCTTACTGCCCACTTGTTCTATACCGGCCAGTGTTACGTATTCACCATTTTCAAGGAAATTTTCGGCAAGAAATGGAGTATCCTTTGTTACCGAGTTCTTTGTATAAGTCTGTTTTTCGACATCCAGATAGGAAATCAAAAAAGATTGGGGAGTATATCCATTTGCATCATTCAGTTCCGTAGGTCCGTCGCCGGTAGAAGTCGTCATTATAAATTGGTCATAATAGCCGTAGGTAGTGAAACGATTGACGTTATACTCCTGGCTACGTTTTTCCAGTTCACCGTTTGTATTCATAATGAACGACTGGGTAGTGCCTGCATTTCCCTGGTGATAGTTCAAGGCATACAGATATTTGTTCCGTAGAACACCCAGTAAGTAGCCCCATCGTTCACAAGGCCATTGCCGGCAGCAGTAATTTCACCGCTTTCCAGTGACTCGGCTGTCAGCAGGACAGGAACGGAGCTACCTGAAACTGTAGCCGTGGCAGCTATCACATAGTTACCCTTTGAACCGGAACTGGAGCCGGAACCCGGTTCGTCTGTGTCTGTACAAGAAATTAAAGCCATTCCGGTCATTGCCATTGCAAAGAGGCCGGACAAAAGATAATTCTTCTTCATTTGTTCTTCTTATTAATTACACCTATTAAAACCATTATATTTATTAATCACCAAAATGTACACGTATCTTGCCATAGAACGCACGCCCGGCTTTCTGAAGGCTGAAGTTGTCGTACAAATCCTCGTTCGTGAAGTTGCGGCATTCAAACGAGATATTGTAACGGCCATTCTTCAGACTATAGCTCAATGTCAGGTTATGGGAGAACTGGTCGGGTACCATGAAATCCTTGTTCTTGCTACCGATGGCCTGCGAATAGTAGGAGAAGCTGTGCATGTACTGGTTGTCGTAAGTCACGGACAGTATATTCCCTTTCTTCCAGAGGTCGCGCCAATAGAAGTTTACGTCAAAATCAGCAAACTGATAGGGCACATTGGGAATGCGTGCCTTGTAACCGAGATTTTCCACAGAGTTGCCGGTACTGCCGATTTGCATCTTCTCATTGTCACGCACATTCATCTGCGTGAAGTTGCCGCCCACACTCAGCCAGCGTCCGAAGCCATAGCGTGCCGATACATTGTATCCCTTCGTCAGCACCTTGCCGTAGTTGGTATAAGTGGCCCCTTCTTTTCCTCCGCTCAAGTCCTGGATATTACGCTGGATATAATCCTTCGTATTGCGGTATACCACACCGCCTTCCACGTAGACGGAATGTTTTCCAAAACTCCGGGAATAACTCAGGTTCAAGTTGATGTTGTCACTTTTCTCGGGACGGATGCCGATGTCTCCACTCTCCAGGTCTTCGTCACCAAACATCTCTTCGATAGTGGGCAGGCGGTAAGCTTTTTCATAAGAGAGCTTCGCCTGCAAGCCGGGCAGGATGAAATAGGTTCCGGCAGCACCATATCCCCAAGAGTCTACCGTACGGCTGGTGCGTACATAATTACTACCGGTATCATCCTCGGCCATAGGTCCTGCCACATACTGGCGGTAGTATTTGCCGAATGCCGAGAAGTTCCACTTTTCGGAAGGCATCAGGCGGTATGACAAACCGGAGATATTCTTGCGGGTCTGCTTGGCAATGGCATCCGTCTGTTCTTCCACCGCCAACAGTGAAGTATTATCACGCTGGAATGCACTCAACACATGATTGAAAGTCAGCATGTGGACTCTGGCAATGCGGTAATTCAAGGTCAATGTACCGTTCCAATTGTCATTATCGGCACGGGAATACTGGCGGGACTGTTCGCCGGGACTGTTCAGCGGATGTTTCTCACCAAGCCAGTTGTATTCATAGCGGGCAGTATCCACATTCGTAGTGGCATTGCGATTGTAGTTGGCTGTCAACACCATATCCAGCCCCTTGATTATCAAGTTGCGTTTGCTGTATTCCATCGAAGGCATTAGTGAATGGCCGAAGCGGTGCTTTTCTCCGAAGACTGTCTTCTGGCGTACACCGGTCTGTATGTCCTTGTACATGTGCGAATAGGTGAAACCGAACATCAGCCGGTCTGCCCAACTTTTGTCCACAATACCCGCTTTGGCCACAATGGCTTCGTTGTGGTAAGTATCATTGAAATGCTTCACGCGCACCTTCTCACTTTCGTTGAAACTGCCCGTCTCAAAATCCTTTACCGGCGCATCTACATGATAATCGTTGTCCGAGTAGTTTTGAAAGGCATTGATTTCATAGCTGAAACCGTTCTTGAAAGTCTGTCCGAAGTTAACGTATGAGCGGTGGGTATTGAACGAGCCGTAAGAATAAGAAGCATCCAGGAACCAGTTCCGGCGTTTCTTGTTGGTAACAATATTGATGACACCGCCAATGGCATCCGTACCGAAGCCCACGGGAACTACACCCTTATATACCTCTATACGGTCGGCAAAGCTCACCGGAATATTGTTCAGGCTGAAGGAGCTTCCCACACCTTCCTGCGGCACACCGTCAATGAACACCTTGACGTGCTTTCCGCTAAAACCGTCCAGCATCAACTGCATATCCGAACCTACCCCACCCGACTCACGGAGTTTCATGCCCGGAGCCTTGGTCAAGGCATCGCTCAGATTCTTCGTGGTGTTCTGGAGTTCCTTTGTATCGACTGCCACAGCATTGAATGCCGACCTCTTCACCCGGCTCACTCCGGTAGAAACGATAGTCACCTCGTCCAGCTGTTGCGTTTCGGGAGCGATGGTTATGTTCAGCTTCATCCGCTCATCATTGACCAGCTTCACCTTTTTCTCCACCTTTGTATAACCTACAGCAGACACCACCAGCGTATAGTCGCCGGCAGGCGCCTTGATGTGATAGAGGCCTTCCTGATTCGTGGTTCCTCCATAACTCGTCCCTTTCAGATAAACAGTCGCAAAATCCACCGTTTCTTTTTCCGTAGAAATGATTCTACCCGAAATCATCCCTTCTCTCCTCTGCGCATGTACAGACAGAGAAGCCAACAGAAGAAAAACAGCAGCGAGAATTTAAGTGTATATGCTTTCAATTTTATAATAATTATAATGTTGTTAGTAAACCGGTGCAAAGGTCATTATTAACAGCCAGCTGTGCAATCGCTTATTGTAGGTAATTATGTGGAGTGGATTTATCGTATATATCATATTACGCAATCACCATTGATAGGTATTATCAATAATAAATCTAAAAAAGAGGAGCCGGAAAATGAAAAAACCCTATTTATAGGTATTGCCCAATATGCCTTTTTGTACGACCTTTGCTGCAAATTAAAACAAGATAACGGACAATAAATTATTAATGTTTAAGTATGAAAATTGAAAAGATTGTAGCCCGTGAAATCCTTGATTCACGCGGCAATCCCACAGTAGAAGTGGACGTTATTCTGGAATGTGGTGTTATGGGACGCGCAGCAGTGCCTTCCGGTGCTTCTACCGGCGAGCACGAAGCGCTGGAACTTCGCGATGGCGACAAGCAACGCTACGGTGGTAAAGGTACACTAAAAGCAGTAGAAAACGTCAACAAGATAATCGCACCGGCACTGATTGGCTGGTCGTCACTGGAACAGCGTACCATCGACCACAAGATGCTTGAGTTGGACGGCACGCCTACCAAATCCAAGCTGGGTGCCAACGCCATTCTGGGTGTCTCACTGGCAGTAGCCAAAGCCGCCGCCAATTATCTCGATATACCTTTATACAGATATATCGGTGGAGTAAATACCTACGTAATGCCGGTCCCGATGATGAATATCATCAATGGAGGTTCACACAGCGACGCTCCTATCGCTTTCCAAGAATTTATGATTCGGCCGGTAGGCGCCTCTTCCTTCCGTGAAGGCCTGCGCATGGGAGCCGAAGTATTCCACGCCTTGAAAAAAGTGTTGCACGACCGCGGCCTCAGCACTGCTGTAGGCGACGAAGGCGGTTTTGCACCGGCACTGGCAGGAACAGAAGATGCGCTGGACTCCATCATGAGCGCCATCAAGGCTGCCGGCTACGAACCGGGCAAGGATGTGAAAATCGGTATGGACTGTGCCTCATCCGAGTTCTTTAAGAACGGTATCTATGACTACTCCATCTTTGAAGGCGAAAATGGTAAAAACGTACTGCCGACGAACAAATAGCTTACTTGGAAGATTTGATTAATAACTACCCGATTGACTCCATCGAGGATGGCATGAGCGAAAACGACTGGGAAGGCTGGAAGAAGTTGACCGAACGCATCGGCAACCGTTGCCAGCTGGTTGGCGACGACCTGTTCGTGACTAACGTGGAATTCCTTGAAAAAGGTATTGCCATGGGCTGCGCCAATTCCATCCTTATCAAAGTCAATCAAATCGGTTCACTCAGTGAAACGCTGGATGCTATCGAAATGGCACACCGCCACGGTTATACCACAGTGACTTCTCACCGTTCCGGCGAAACCGAGGACGCCACCATTGCAGACATTGCCGTTGCCACCAACAGCGGACAAATCAAGACCGGTTCTCTGAGCCGCTCCGACCGCATGGCGAAGTACAACCAACTATTGCGCATCGAAGAAGAACTGGGTAACCTTGCTGTCTATGGCTACAAAAGAATAAAATAACCCTTTGTAGTGAATAAGTCATAAAGAGGGAATAGCGTCTTTGGGAAAAGGCGCTATTTTTATTAAAGAATCGTCTATATCTTTGCAAAAGTCATCCCCTACTATCCTCTATAGGAAAGATTCTTTCCAAGATGGTAGCAGGTTAATGTTTCATTGACTAAAGACTATTCGTCCGACAGTCGTTACATTATCGTCCGACATATGTTTAATTATCGTCCGATAGCTGTTGGACGATAATTAAACATATGTCGGACGAATAGTTTTTAGTAAGCAAGAATATAAAATATAGCGGCGCAACAATCATTTGCTCCCAAAGCCTCCCTTTATTATTTACGGAGGCCTTCAAAAACAGTCCTCATTCACGGTTCATCAAACGATGCTCTGCCATCTGCTCGAACTTCGTGCCGGGACGTCCGTAATTGGCATACGGATAAATGGAGATGCCTCCGCGCGGGGTGAAGATACCCGTCACCTCAATATACTTAGGGTTCATCAAATGAATGAGGTCTTTCATTATGATGTTCACGCAATCCTCGTGGAAAGCACCATGATTGCGGAAGCTGAACAAGTAGAGTTTCAAACTCTTGCTCTCTACCATCTTGACATCGGGGATATAGCAAATACGGATTTCCGCAAAGTCCGGTTGCCCCGTGATGGGACAGAGGCTGGTGAATTCGGGGCAGTTGAAACGCACCCAGTAGTCATTGCCGGGATGCTTGTTATCAAATGCCTCCAATACTTCGGGGGCATAGTCCTGACGGTATTCTGTCTTTCTCCCCAAAAGGGAAAGTTGGTCTTTCAATTCTGTCATAGCCATATATTTTTAGTGATACAAGTGTGCCTCATTTAGTAGAAGCCAAAAACTTTTCCAATCCTTCTCTGCGCAACGTGCATGCCGGGCAGTGTCCACAACCATCTCCCGGGATACCGTTATAACAAGTCAGCGTTTCGTGACGTATAAGTTCGAGCACTCCAAGCTCGTCTGCCAGCGCCCAGGTCTCCGCTTTGTCAATCCACATCAGTGGTGTGTGCAGTACGAATTGCTCGTCCATAGCCAGGTTCAGCGTCACGTTAAGCGACTTGATGAAAGCATCCCGGCAATCGGGATAACCGCTGAAATCGGTCTGCGACACCCCCGTCACAATATGATTAATCCCCCGCTCGCGGGCGTAGACGGCGGCTATACTCAGGAAAAACAGATTGCGTCCCGGCACAAAAGTATTCGGAAAGCTGTCTGCCGGCTTCTCCTGGTCCATCTCCATGCCGGCATCTGTCAATGAGTTATGTCCCAGCCGGCCGATAAAGGAAACATCCATTACTTCGAACTCCACACCTGCCTTACGGGCAATGGCCCTCGCCAAGTCCACTTCCTTCTGATGTTTCTGTCCATACAGAAAACTCAGCGCATACACTTTCTTAAATTCACGTTTTGCCCAAAAGAGGCAAGTGGTCGAGTCCTGCCCGCCACTGAATACCACCAAAGCAGTGTCCCTATTCATCTTGTTAAAAGCCTCTCCCCTTGCCCTCCCCCGTAGGGAGGGAAACAGAGAGGGCATTGCTAATTATTTGTTTGACATAATAACTGATTTCCCCTCACTACGGGTAAGGGGCTTTAAATATCGCCTATTTTCCATACTTTATAGGAGATGCCTTCATCATAGACATCACTACCGTCTATCCGCTTAATAGCTTTTACCACACGGATAGTCACAGGCAGTATCAATACCTCGTACATGGACTTCAGCAGAATCTGGATACACATCATCACCAGCAACTCCCGCCATGCAATGATTCCTCCGAACGCCACCGGAAAGAAAATCAACGAGTCTGCCGTCTCACCAACCACCGTCGACCAAATGGCACGTGCGGAGAAATTACGCCCGTTGCTTGCCAGTTTCATGCGGCTCATTACGTAGGCATTCAGAAAAGAGCCCACCAAGAATGCCGTCAGACTGGCTATGACAATACGGGGCGCCATTCCAAAAACAAAATTGAAATGCGCGGCACCATCCCAGAAAGGGGCGGCAGGCAACGCCACGGCTATCAGTCCCAGCATTACCACAAAAAGTTCATGGCAAAACCGCTCCAGATAATCAGGCGGGCTTTACGAAAGCCCCAAACCTCGGCAATGCAATCGTTGATAATATAAGAAATCGGGAAGACCAGCAATCCGGCTGTTACGGTAATACCAAAAACCTGGATAACTTTAGTCTCAAGAAGATTGGCTGCAATCAGGCATACATTGAACAGAATGCCCAGCAACATAAAAGGTACAGATACTTTTTGTTTCATACTCCTGTTTTTTACGTGGTGTTCTAGAATACACGACCGCTATTCACGGCATCATACATTTTAAATCCGGTTGCAAAGGTACAACAAGTTTTGCAAATGAACAAACAACATATATTTTAACTAAATCCCAAGCAAGACAAAGCTCCTTTTTTTTATTCGAAGTAATTACAGACAGTGCATATTTAGTTAACGAGACTTAAATAATATTTCCAAAACCAAGAATATTATTTACAATAGTTTTAAAAAACATAAACCAATAGCATAAAAATCAATATATTAACTGATTTTAGCACAAAATCAAAAACATGCAACCAAGTTTGCTCTCAAACAAGATTTCATTCACGCAAATTTCTTAAGCAAATAAAATAATGGACAACATATTTTAATACATACGATTCTATATTTTAAATAATGAAAATTAGGATTATATTTGATAACAACAATCCGGAAGCTCTGGAAAGCACATTGATATTAACCAAGAATATACCATATTATATATAGTAACCTTAGAAAAACAATGAATGCCTATGATTTACCCGAAAGCCCCAAGACACTATTAGTGTCATCTTCTATTCAACCTATTTATTTTGAGATCCATTAGCTTAAACAAAAAACATCTATTATGAATGAAAATCGTAAACGAGGAACATCGAACAACAAAATCCTCACAGCAATTGCCATCGCCTCCCTATTTATAGGAAGCAGCAAAATCATGGCAATAGAGACCTACTCGGAAAATTCATTCGGAGTGACAGAACAGATGCAGGCACAAACAGCCCGCGGTATTGTTGTCGACCAGAATGGAGAGCCTATCATCGGAGCAAGTATCTTGGAAAAAGGTACTACCAATGGAGTTACCACCGACTTATACGGTAAATTCTCGCTAAACGTAAAAAGAGGTGCCACCCTGGTCATTTCCTACATCGGTTATAAGACGCAGGAAGCCAAAGCAGATGCCAACATGAAAATCACCCTTACAGAAGATTCCGAACTACTGGATGAAGTAGTTGTTGTCGGTTACGGTGTACAGAAAAAGAAACTTGTCACCGGCGCCACTGTACAAGTGAAAGGAGAAGACATAGCCAAGCTGAACACTGTGGATGCCCTGGGCGCTTTGCAGAGCCAGTCACCGGGTGTCAACATCACGCAAAACAACGGCTTCCTGGGTTCGGGCTTTAAGGTGAATATCCGCGGTATCGGTACTACCGGAACCTTCTCCCCGCTTTATGTGGTAGATGGAGTTGCCAACGGTAGCATCGACGGGCTGAACCCGAGTGACATTGAATCTTTGGACGTCTTGAAGGATGCCGCTTCCGCCGCCATCTATGGTGCGCGTGCTGCCAACGGCGTTATCCTGATTACCACCAAACGAGGTAAAACCGGCGTTGCCGAAGTCAGTTACGACGGCTATGTCGGCGTGCAGAACCTCTACAAAATCCCTACTATCCTCAATGCCCAAGAGTACATGATGATGCAGGATGAAGGCCGTGTAATGGACGGATTGAGTCCGTACAACTGGGCGACCTATATTCCGGAAAGGGATTTGCAGGCCATACAGAACGGAACATGGAAAGGGACAAACTGGCTGAAGGAAGTGCTGAATGAAGATGCATTGGTACAGAACCACGCAGTCAACATCACCGGAGGAACAGACCGTTCCAGATATGCCATAGGTATTTCATACACCAACCAAGAAGCCACCATGGGAGTTCCCGGCGAATTTCCTGAAATGAACCGCTACAACTTCCGCGTCAACTCGGACCACGTAGTTATGAAAAAAGGCAATCTTGACTTCCTGAAAGTGGGCGAAACCATCAACTACAAATATTCGCAAACACAAGGTTCATTCGGAACCGGCGGCATTTATTGGAACGGAGTGCACAATATGCTCATCATGAGCCCGTTGATGCACCCTTACAATTCAGACGGAGACTACTACCTCTACGCAGACCAGGAAAAGGACAACTACAAATGGGATATCTCCAACGGAGCCAATAAAAACCCGATAGCTTATCTGGACTACTATATGAACCAGAACCTAAGCAAGTCCCATTACATGCAGAGCAGCTTCTATGCAGAACTGCAACCCATCAAGAACCTGCGTATCAAGAGCCAGTTCGGTTACATCATGGGAGCCTCCAGTTATCGTTCCTATTTGCCGAGATTCGATTATCTGAGTGCGTCACTCAACAACGCAGAAGACAAGGTTACCCAATCCATGTCTATGTATAACCGTTGGTCATGGGACAATACAGCCAACTACATCTTCAATATCGATGACCATAACATCGACGTCCTGGTAGGTCAGAGTATTGAAAAATGGGGTATGGGAGAAGAAATGAGCGGTTCAGCCATAGGCTCAAACTTCTATGATTTCAAGCACGCTTATTTGTCCAATGTTCCATTGACCGCCAACAGTGTGTCCTCCTTGACTGGCAAGCCTAACGGGGAGGTTCCATCGCCTCCTTCTTCGGACGTATCAACTACAACTATCAAGAGAAATACATGGCTTCTGTCATCATGCGTGCGGACGGTTCCTCCACTTTTGCCCGCGGACACCGCTGGGGCTACTTCCCTTCAGTATCCGCCGGATGGGTTATCAGCAACGAGTCCTTCATGTCAGGAATCAAATGGCTGGACTTCTTAAAGCTACGCGCTTCCTGGGGGCAAAACGGTAACTGTAATGTATCTACTTTCCAATATCTTTCACTGATAACTTCCAACAACGGATATGGCGGTTATACGTTCGGCGACTCCATGGACCTCATCAGTACCGGTTCATACGCCTACCGACTGACCAACCCGGACCTTACCTGGGAAACACAGGAGCAATTGAATTTCGGTATCGATGCACGCTTCTTGAACAACCGCCTGGGCTTTGAATTCGACTGGTATAACAAAAATACCAGAGACTGGCTGGTTACGGCTCCGGTACTCTCTTCCTTCGGTGCCAATGCAGTGTCCGTCAATGGCGGTAATGTAAAAAACACGGGTATTGAAGTAGGACTCCACTGGAACGACAACATCGGAAAGGATTTCCAATATGGAGCCAACCTGACCCTTGCTCACAACAAGAATGAAGTGACCAAGATTGCCAACAAAGACGGAATCATCCACGGTAGCGGCAGCGTTCTGTGGGAAGGAGCCGAAGAGTGCTTCCGTGCTGAAGTAGGCAAACCCATCGGCTACTTCTACGGCTACAAGAGTAACGGCATATTCCAGAACCAGGAACAGATAGACAACTACAAAGGTCCGAAACTGAACGGCGACAAGACACAGCCGGGTGACGTAATCTGGGCAGACACCGACAATAGCGGTACGCTCGATGCCAATGACCGTACTATGATAGGTAACCCGAATCCCGACCTGACAATGGGACTTTCCCTGAATGCCAGCTGGAAGGCCATTGACTTCTCAATCACTACTTACGGCGCATTCGGCCAGCAGATTCTGAAGTGTTATCGTGACTTCTCCTCCTCACCCTTGAATAACTATACAGCAGAGATATTCCAACGCTGGCACGGCGAAGGTACGTCCGACAAGTTCCCGAGACTGTCCAGCGCTTCCAGCTCCAACTGGAACAGAGTATCAGACATTTATATCGAAGATGGAGACTATCTCAAGATAAAGAACATCACTGTGGGATTCGACTTCAAGAAAGCATTCAAGAAGTTACCGGTACAACAGCTGCGCCTATATCTAGACCGACACAGAACCTACTTTACCTTCTACCGGCTATTCCGGTATGGACCCGGAAATCGGTTACGGCGGCGACGATTATGGTTGGGCATCAGGCATCGACCTGGGCTACTACCCCAGTGCACGTACCTATATGATAGGCTTAAATGTAAAATTCTAATTAACCGAAGAAATTATGAAAAAGATATTATTCATAGCATCAGCAATACTGATTCTTCTTTCAGGATGCGAAAACTTCCTCGATTCGGAACTTCTGACCGAAAAGACAACCGCCAACTTCCCGGAGACAGAAAAGGATGCCCAAGAGATGGTGACGGCCATATACGCCCATCTGTTGTTTGAAAGTCCTGAAACCTCTTCCCAGTATTACATTGCCCAGTTGGCAGGTGACGACTGTCTGGGAGGCAACCTCTCCTACTCCAACAACTGTGCCACCAACTTCCTTATGTACAGTGGCAATCTGAATACATTTGCCGGCATCTGGGACCGTTGCTACACCCTTATCAACCGTGCCAACAATGCCATCAACACAATGGAGAATGTGAAATCATGGTCCAGCGAGAGCGAACGTAACCGACTTTTCGGTGAGTCCTACTTCCTGCGTGCCATGGCTTATTATGAACTGGCACAAGTTTTTGGCGGAGTTCCTTTACGCACCACACTGGAAAGTACCAATCTGCCGCGTGCATCCGTAGACGAAATCTACACCCAGATTGCAGCCGACTTGAAAAACGCTATCGAAATGATGCCGGCAAAGATTTATCCGAAAGGCTCAGACATGACCGGACACGCTACAAAATATGCCGCCGAAGCCATGATGGCACGTGTATTCCTTTTCTATACCGGACGCTACGAAAAAAACGAGCTCCCCAACGGAACTACCAAAGAGGAGGTCATCTCTTGGATAGATGACTGTGTAAACAACTCCGGTCATAAACTGGTGTCCGACCAACGCAACATCTGGGCCTACACCAACGATGCTACCGAAGACAATACCGAAGGGTTCCGTTACCAATACGTTATCAACCATAACCTGAAATGGGAAGGAAACAGTTCCGACGAAACTTTATTCGCCAACAAGCATAACCTGAAATCCGACTGGACCTATACCTGGTTCTCCAACACTTGCGCCCAATTCTATTCACCGTCTGCCGACAACTATTCCAACAAAGACAGTTATCCCTTCGGCACCGGTTGGGGAGCTGGCCCTGTATCTCCGGCTATGGTCAACGAATGGAAAGACTGGGCCGCCAAGCAGACCTATACGGACGGTTACAAGGAGGATCCCCGTCTGACCGGTTCCATATGGTCGTACAAAGCACTTGATCCGAATGTTGCCGGCAATGTACTGATGGACTGCACCATGGACGAGGGTGAACCGGAATATACCGTATCCTATCGTTACTATGAACAAACCGGCTATTTCCAGAAAAATACATCAATATCAATTCCTACAATGAAGGCAAAATCGAACCTTTCGGCAAGCAGATGTTCCCCGGAATATCTTCGCAGACATCCCAACAGCTACTCCAAATTGCCGACTTGATTCATATCCGTTTTGCCGACGTTCTGCTCATGCAGTCCGAGCTGAAGCAAGATGCTACGGGTCTGAACAAGGTACGTGCCCGCTCCCACTTGGCTCCGGTGGCCTACTCCCTGGAAGCCATCAAGCAGGAACGCCGCTGGGAACTTGCATTCGAGTCCATCCGCTGGTGGGATATCCTTCGCTGGTCGGGTCCTTCGCTTGAGGAAGCCGGTGACATACTCAACAAACAGACCGGGTTCAATATAATAAATGCCGCTACGGTGGTACCGATGGTCAAATTCGACTATAAGAAACGCCTACAGGCAACCCAAGGCTACTGGCCCATTCCGCAAGACGAAATCGACATCTCCAATGGAGTCCTTGAGCAGAATCCAGGCTGGGATGCATCTGCCCAGTTCTCGGATTGGAACAATATGTAAGAGTATTAACCTATAAATAAAGACAATATGAAAGTAACAAAAATATTGATAGCAATGCTTGCTTCAGCCTTCATCGTTACTGCATGCGATCCTATCGAAGACGAAGACTTGCGAGACAAATATGTGACTGATGCCGGTACACCCATAACCAAAGAGGCATTACAAGCCGCCATATCCATTACCCAACCCTTCCCCAACCAAGACGGAGTAGTGGAAGGCGACCAGTATATAGCCCTGAAAAACTCCCGCCCGGACATTGGCGGTTCATGGCACATAGAATGGGGGGGCGAAGGAAGTAAACAAAGTAAGACTCTGGTCACGGACAACGCTACGGTCATCATGGAGTCCAATGCGGACTATTCCATCTACTATATGGGCATTTCCGCCAATCAGATTATCAAGACAGATCCGGTTGTAGTGACTGTGACCAATGTATTCGACGATTGGTCCACTTACTTCACCGGTGCAACCGACAAGAGTGACAAATCTGCCAAGAAGACCTGGAAATTCCGTGAAGTCAGCTGGGGTTCCGTCTGCAATATGGGGGCTCATGGAGGCTGGAAATATACCAGTGCAGGCTATACTCCCGAATCAAATTTTGCCTGGTGGGCCAATGTCACTGCCGCCGAAGCGGGAGACCAGTCCATGGTATTCGAATTCGACGGAAACAAGATGAAAACCTATGATGCCAGCGGAAACCTGAAGGCAGAAGGTACTTTCTCCTTCACACACGAAAAACCGGAAGACGGAGTACTGGGTGAACTGATAACAAGTATCCCCACCATCGGAGGAAATTATGACGACAACGGACAAAGCGTAGGCAGCAACAAATTTTGGCTGCTGACACTGGATGAGAACTATATCACAATCTATCATCCCGGCAAGTATAGCGGTGGTGTGGATTGGGACGACAGCGGCTGGTATGCTTATTTCAAGACTGAAGCAGAAACCGATTCTGAATAATATGCACTCTCTATGAAAAGGAAACTGCTATTTATAATAGCTACTGTCTTTCTAGTAGCCGCATGTCACAATGACGACTACATGCCCGGACTGCCAGCTCCGGGAAATGAAGACAACGAGACCGAAATGGCCGAGCAGGTTGCAGGCCGGGTTGCATTGGGCTACGTCACTTATTATGGCACATCCATACCCGATGCCAAATACCTGACCCACATAAACTACGCTTTTGCAGAATTATATGTTAAAAACGGAATTTATGAAAAGTTTGGCCTGCAAGGTGATAAATCCCGTTTTGATAAGGTAAAGAAAATAAAGAGCCAGTATCCACATGTGAAGATATTACTCTCTTTTACCAATAGCGTTTCCAATTCTGACAATTCCCAGGACGGAGGCTTCTCCGCCCTGGCGAAGAGTCCGGAAATGCGCAAGCAATTCGCACAAGACTGCAGAGCCTTTGTTCTGAGTGAGGGCATAGACGGTATTGACATTGACTGGGAATTTCCCGGTATGACTTTCAGCAGCAATGCCTATGACGAGTTGGTAGATGTGGAGAACTTCACCCTATTGATGAAAGACTTGCGTGCAGAGTTGGGGCAGTCCACCCTATTGACCTATGCAGGTTATTGCATGGACAAGCGTCCCCAAGGCGAAGGCTACAAATATATTGATGTAAAGGCTGTAGACCCGTATGTAGATTTCGTCAATATCATGGCCTATGATCTGGTTGGTGCCCCCCAGCATCAATCAGCATTGAACAAGCCAAGTAATTACTGGGACTGCCAGCGTTCCGTAGACGAATACCTGAATGCAGGGGTATCTGCCGACAAATTAGTGTTGGGAATTCCGTTCTACGGAAGAGCCGATTTCAATGCCGGCGGCAGCATCAATTATCGGGATATTCTCAACCTGAGTAAGGATGACGGCTATGTCATCGAAAATTGGGATACAGAAGGCAATGTCCCCTATGTCACCAAAAACGGCAGTTTCTACTGTGGTTACGACAATCCCCGCAGTATTGCCGCAAAAGGTGAATGGATATTAAAAAATGGCATGAAAGGCATGATGTTCTGGGATTATGAAGGCGATGACACCATGGGAACTCTACGCAAAGCGCTGTGGAATGCCGTCATGAAAAATAAGTAACTTAACACACATTCTCAGGAGGTTATTCCGGAAATTAGGGTAAGGGTAATTTTGCATACGATCTTCATTCAAGGCAAGAATACTGACGGAATAACCTCCTTTCCTCCTCCAAGACTACAAAACCTTTTTTCATTTAAGTTGTTGAAAGCACATTCATCAAAACCTAACTTAAATGAAAACAATCTTAAAAGCAATGTTTCTGTTGTGCGTAGCCGGACTTCCCTTGTCCACTATCCATGCAACAAAAAAAAGAGATCATCGATGACGAAGCCCCCAACGGCATTGTCATAGTTACCATCGACAAAGCGGGCGACGAGATTATCCGCATCATGAATGAGTCACAATTGCCTTACATCCATGACCCGAAAGCTCCCCGCTTCCTATTGATGGACAAACAAGGCAAATTCGCCCTGGGTATCGGAGGGTATGTCCGTGCCACCGGCGAGTATGATTTTGGAGGTATTGTGGATGATATTGACTTTGTTCCTGCCAACATTCCAAGCATTAGTAAAATCAAAAATCAATTTCAAATGGATGCCAGTACGGCCACTATCTTTCTGAAATTAGTCGGACACACCCGGCTATTGGGTGACTTCACAGTCTATACAGCCGGAAATTTCCGAGGAGGAGACAAAACATTCCAGCTACGGAATGCTTATATGTCATTCCGAAATATAACGGTGGGATATACTTACGGCGGTTTCATGGACTTAGGCGCCCTCCCCTCCACCATTGACTTCCAGGGGCCCAACGGTGCCACGTTCTACCGCGCTACACAATTGTCATATACTTATAAAGGGCTGAAAGACTTTCGTTTCCAAGCTTCCATCGAGGCGCCTGCCGTTGACGGCACAACAAGCAGCCAATTCGAAATTGCCCAGCAACGCATGCCGGACTTCACAGCTTCGGCACAATACAGTTGGAACAGCAGCAGTCATCTGCGTGTAGGAGGTATCATCCGCAGCATGACATATACCAGCACGGAAAGGGACAAGGCTTCCAGCGTCACCGGATACGGTGTACAAGCCTCAACGACCTTTAACCTCGGTAAAAAATGGCAGGCATTCGGACAAATCAACTATGGTAAAGGTATCGGGCAATACCTGAATGACATCAGTAATCTGAACGTCGATATTGTCCCCAATCCCGAAAAGGAAGGCAAAATGCAGGCATTGCCCATGCTGGGCTGGTATGCAGGTCTACAATATAACATTTCTCCAAAGGTATTCCTTTCAAGCACTTACAGCATGTCCCGCCTTTACTCTGAAGACGGTTATCCCAACGACCTGCCAAGTACCTACCGCTACGGACAGTATTTCGTAGCCAACGTATTCTGGAACGTAACCCCGAACATGCAGGTAGGCGCTGAATATCTGCGTGGCTGGCGCACCAACTTCGACAATTCCACCAACCATGCCAACCGTATGAACCTGCTTGTACAGTATTCTTTCTAATCCAATATAAAATAAGAAAGAAGCCGCCTCAAATCGATATTTGAGACGGCTTCTTAATATATAAAGGTAGGATTGTGAAATCAGAACTTATAGTCAACACCAAGACCAAACACTTTATTAGTACGGCTATAAACATTCTTGGTGGTTTCACTTATCTTCTTTGTATAATCATCATAGTTTGTCCAAAAATAGGCTATATTCATAGTCAAATGCTTTGTCATTTTGATGGCAGCACCAAACCCCAGTGAATAAGAGTCACATGAAAAACTTATATCACTCTGAAAATCATCAGCCAAGCCATAATCTGTACGCTGATAACCACCACTGATGGTCAGCTGTTTAGCTATATCCCATTCTGCACCAATCAAAATTTCATGTGTGCCATGCTTCAACGCTTTCTGCTTATCATTGGCCATCCCTGCCGCTTTATCAAAAAAATGGTGATATTCCAGCGTTGCACGAAGCGTAGGAAGGAATTCATAACCAACAGCTGCAGTCAATAATGCAGGGATATCACTCGGAGTATTCACACCATCCTTATAGTCAGCCAAAGGATTCCCTTCATCTCCCATAGCAGTTCCCATTGCACGCACTTCAGCTTTTTGGTTTTATTTTCGAGATTAAGACTTGTCATAAACTCGTACTTCAACCCAATATTCCATTTGCCCAACTTCACATCAGCTCCCAAGATAGGGGTCAATCCCCAGCCGGTCTGGTCGCAGTCTAAATCGATACCAACCAATTCCATGCCACCATAAGTAGGAATATTACTGTGTGCTGTTGCAGTCAGAAATCCTTCATACCCACCGGTAAAATAATTCATACGTCCACCGGCAAACACACCTAACCAATCATTAACTTGATACGACAACCCCAATTGCACACCATAAATAAACTGGCTTCCATCCATTGCACTATTGATAGAATACATATTGGGAGTGATTTGACCACCCGAAATAGTATGGACTTGTCCCATCACCATTGAATCGAACATACCCAAACCATCATCAAACGATGCCTTACCGCCACCACCTACAACAGCAAAGCTACCGGAAATAGTCCAGTCTCCTTTTTTATATGCACCTTGAAAACTAGGAATGAAAGGAGCAGAAGCTTTTCCTTTATAATAACGTGTATTCCCATCTTCAATAAACAAGGGAAATGTCGCTTTTATGTTACGGGTCTGATAAGCACTTTGTCCATTCAAAGACAAATAGAGACCATCTTCCGGCAAGAAGGCCAAACCGGCCGGATTAGAATAGACACCGTCAATATCAATGGAAGCACCACGCGCTAACATTCTAAGAAAAGATACATGCTGATTTGTATTTGTTAGGATACCACCCGCAAAAGTTGGAATTGAAACGATTAACATCGCAATGCCAATCAACGAAAATTTTCTCATCTAAATCTTTTTAATTGTTTTCGGGCGCAAAGGTACAATAATATTGCACATAAAAATAGTTTTGTGCATAAAGTTATCCTAATATAATACTTTCATTGAAATACCAAATAGTTTCTGATGAAACAAATGGAAATAATTATCATTTTATGAATCCTTCCGGCCACTGAACCATATCAACTTTCCACTTGTTATCTCCCTATAATTATGTAACATTTAAAAACAACAAATCTCATGGCATACACTATCGCATTTTTTGGCAGCAAACCTTATGATGAAGCGTCTTTCAACGAAAAAACAAGGAATATGGTTTTGAGCTCCGCTACTATAAAGGGCATCTTAACAAGCACAACGTTATTTTAACCCAAGGAGTAGATGCAGTCTGTATTTTCGTGAACGACACGGCCGATACCGAAGTTATCCGTCTGATGGCAGACAACGGCGTGAAATTATTGGCGTTGCGCTGCGCCGGCTACAACAATGTAGATTTAAAGGCAGCTGCCGACTGTGGCATTACCGTAGTGCGTGTCCCTGCTTACTCCCCTTATGCCGTAGCAGAATATACCGTTGCCCTGATGTTATCCCTCAACCGTAAAATTCCACGTGCCACCTGGCGGACACGAGACGGAAACTTCTCGCTGCACGGACTTCTGGGCTTCGACATGTACGGAAAAACTGCAGGCATCATCGGCACGGGAAAAATAGCCAAGAAACTGATATGTATCCTGCGTGGATTCGGCATGAATATTCTTGCCTACGACCTCTATCCCGACTATAATTTCGCCCGTGAACATCAAGTGGTATATACCAGCCTGGATGAGCTATATCACAATTCGGATATCATCTCCCTGCACTGCCCGCTGACTGAACAGACCAAATATCTCATCAACGACTATTCCATCAGTAAAATGAAGGACGGAGTAATGATTATCAATACCGGACGTGGACAACTCATCCATACCAACGCCCTGATTGAAGGACTAAAAAACAAGAAAATCGGCTCTGCCGGCCTGGATGTGTACGAAGAGGAAAGCGAATACTTCTATGAAGACCAATCGGACAAAATCATTGATGACGATACCCTGGCGCGGCTACTGTCCTTCAATAATGTCATCGTCACTTCGCACCAGGCCTTTTTCACACGCGAGGCACTGGCAAACATTGCTTCGACAACCTTGCAGAACATCAAAGATTTTATGAACCATAAGCCACTGGAGAACGAGGTCAGGGCATAGTCCACTCATTTATAAATTCTTAGACATCGGTTTTTAAACTTTATAGCTTTCCAAAGCGTTACTAGTACATAAACCATTTTAAGAAAAGGAATAAATTATGAAAAAAGTTATAGATAAATCAGACAGCAGAGGTCATTCCCTATATGATTGGCTTGACAGCCACCACACCTTCAGTTTCGACGAGTATTACAATCCCCGCCGGATGAATTTCGGCGCCTTGCGTGTACTGAACGACGACCGTGTGGCTCCGGGAAAGGGCTTCGGCACACATCCTCATAAAAATATGGAAATCATCTCCATTCCCCTGAAAGGGAAACTGAAACATGGGGACAATCATCAGAACAGCCGCATCATCATTCCGGGAGATATACAAACCATGAGCGCCGGCACCGGCATCTACCACAGCGAAATGAACGGCAGTGACACTGAAGCGGTAGAATTCCTGCAAATCTGGGTGATGCCCGAAAAGCTGAACACACCACCCGCATACCAGGACTTCGACGTACGTCCACTCCTGCGCAAAAATGAAATGGCACTAATAGTATCCCCTAACGGCGATGCTCCTGCCAGACTGCTACAACAGACCTGGTTCTCTATCGGTGAAATAGAAGCCGGAAAGAAGATTGACTACCACATGCACCAATCGCATTCCGGTGTATACATCTTCGTAATGGAAGGTGAAGTCAAAGTGGACGGCACAATACTCTCACGCCGTGACGGAATGGGAGTATACGAAACCGGCAGTTTTGAGCTGGAAACATTGAAAGACTCTCACATTCTCTTCATAGAAGTACCGATGTAGCGTGCTTTTGCATAAAATAACAGCTTAAACCGGAAGTTTGTGTAGCGTTTTTTGTAATATTGCGCTATAATTCAATCCGTAAATGAAACTTGATTACATCTACCATAGCGGCTTCGCGATTGAAGCGGACGGAGTGACGGTCATTATCGATTACTATAAAGATTCCTCGGAAGAGGTTTTCAATAAAGGTATCGTGCACGACTATCTCTTGGAAAAGCCGGGCTTACTCTACGTACTATGCTCGCATTTCCATCCCGACCACTTCAATCGCGAAGTTCTTTCATGGAAAAAACTGCGGCCCGACATCCGCTACATATTCTCCAAAGACATCCTGAAGCACCGCCGCGCCTCAGCGGAAGATGCCACCTACATCAATAAGGGCGACACCTACGAAGACGAACATATCCGTATCCAGGCCTTCGGTTCTACCGATGTGGGTATCTCCTTCCTGATAGACCTGCAGGGCAGACGGCTGTTCCATGCCGGTGACCTGAACAACTGGCACTGGAGCGAGGAATCTACTCCGCAGGAAATACGCAAGGCCGAAGGTGACTTTCTGGCCGAAGTGAGAGCTCTGCAGCAAACTGCACCTGCCATAGATGTAGCCATGTTTCCGGTAGACAGCCGTATCGGAAAAGATTATATGCGTGGAGCAGAACAATTCGTGGAACGAATAAAAATCACTATATTTGTACCGATGCACTTCAGCGAAGATTATCAGGGAGGCAACGCCTTCCGGCAGTTTGCCGAGAGCAAGGGATGCCACTTTCTGAGCATCGCACACCGTGGTGAAAGTTTCGAACTCCCCAACTTGTAGCCCATAATTCGTAAATTAATAATTAAAACACATACTATTATGAAAAATTTGACACAACTTCTTTTTACACTGTTTTGCCTGTGTCTGCCGACCATGCTGCAGGCGCAGGATAGGGACGACAGTAAATATCTGGCCGGTGCCGTTCCCGAGGTGGACGGTAAAGTGGTATTCACCAAAGAATTCAGCATCCCCGGCATGTCTCAGGATGAAATCTACGAACGTCTGCTCGGCTGGATGGATGCCCGTCTGAAAGAGAATGAAAATAACAGCCGTGTAGTATTCTCAGACAAAGAGAAAGGACAGATTGTAGGTATCGGGGATGAATGGATTGTATTCAGTTCTACGGCTCTGTCATTAGACCGTACCAAAATCCTTTACCAGCTGACTGTGACCTGCCAACCCGAAAAGAGCGTGCTCGAAGTAGAGAAGATACGGTTTAACTACCGCGAAAGGAAAAGAAAAATATACCGCCGAAGAGTGGATTGTAGACAAGTATGCCTTGAACAAGGCGAAGACC
>ENA-OQJB01000368-OQJB01000368.1-human-gut-metagenome-genome-assembly--contig:-NODE-368-length-24114-cov-5.883103_pt1 | contig 24114 bp, 13 predicted proteins | sample MGYA00242599_ERZ504765 | MGnify/ENA primary metagenome ERZ504765 (study PRJEB26092, sample SAMD00036354) | human gut metagenome | host: Homo sapiens | study: EMG produced TPA metagenomics assembly of...
TGATCACGTTTCCTTCTGCATCGGTCCAGTTTACAAAACGGAATCCTTCGTTTGCCACTGCGATAACTTCTGCTTTTTCTCCTTTTTTGTAGCTTCCGTCTGCTGAATCAATGGTTACAGTTCCCATACTGTTGTCATTGGCTTTGATTGTTACGTGGAATGTCTCCTCCTGATATACAAATTCAAACTGATTTAACTTTTCTAGAATTTCAGCCACTTCTTCAGGTGTCGCATTCTCGTTATCCAAAGTAACTTTTGCCTGTTCTTTAAGTTCTATAAATTCTTTCCAGGATGTATCTGTCACCTGTCCTTGTGTCATATCTCTAATTTCATCATATTTTTTCTGAAGTTCTGTCTTATCTGCACGCAAGCCCTGAATGCGCTGTTTCAAAACAGCTATCATGTTATCTACTGTTTCCTGTGTGCAAGTACCATTCAACAATTTTTCGGCTTCCTGAATACCTTCCTGCAATGCTTTAAAACTCTCTTTTGTGTATCCATCCTCTGAAATTTCTTTTGCTATTTGAAGCAGTTCTTTCAATGCATCGGTATCTACCGTAACATTTTGAAGATTTTCTCTCGCTGTCTTTACTTCTACCGCCTTATCGTTCATCTCAGAAGTACACGTTTCTTCATCTGCCTTTTTCAAAAGCACTGTTGCACTTTCAAGGACTGCCTGGAGCTTCTCCCAGCTTTCCTTTGTATAATCTTCAGAATTTAATTTTTCACAAATCTGAATTTCTCTTTGCAATTTACTCCTGTCTACTGATTCTTTCTTTTCCTTACGAACTGTAAGCGCTCCAACTTCAACCCATCCTCTTTTTTCCTGCGCCTGTGAACTTTTTCCAACACGCTCAAACTGAATTGTATAAGTTCCCTCTTCAAATTCTTCATTCATAAGTTCTGCACTTTCTTCTCGTTCTGGCGCGTAAGTATCAATTTCCTTTTGATAAATCTGTCTGTCAGATGAATCCAGAATTGTAATTCGTATAACTCCATGATCATTTCCTTTTACCGTCGCAACACGAATAGAATGTCCCTTAAACTTACCAGTCAATGTTCCTGCGTTCTCATCTTCCGTTGCTTTAAAGTTTCCTGCCTGGATCCATTTCCCACTTCCCTGTAAATCTGTGGAAGGAATCTGTATCTCTTCAAATCCTCCCTGTTCCAAATTATTCAATGCATTTTTCAGATTTTGTACCATTTTATCGACTGCAGGTTGTTTTACATTTTTATCTTCCATCATTTCTTTTGCTTCTTTCAGCACTTTTTTTAGCTGATAGAGAGATTCATTTGTGTATTCACCACTCAGTGCTTCTTCACCCTTAGCGATGAGTTCTTCCAATATCGTTTTATCCGTTTCTCCAAATCCAAGTCGATTATATCTGTTCAGAAGAAATTCCGTTCTGGAATCCATGACATCCTGTGTGGCAGTTCTTACTTCTTTTCCGTCTAAAATACTTTCTTCAAATGCTCCCTTCAGTTCCTGTGGAGCAGTTTCATATTCCTGCGATGTCCTGTCTGCTGCCTCAGCCAGTTCAAGCATACGTTCTAACTCTGATGCATCACCTACATTATCTGTTTTTTCATTTCCCGACAATGCTGTCACTTCATACAATGAAGGTTCTCCTACAAATCCTTCTTTCAATACAATTTTTAAAGAATTGGTTAAAACTTCCGGGAATTTTGCCAGACAATATGCATGATATCCTGCACTGGAACCATCCATATCCCCTACTTTATCCCCTATATCTCCCATTTTAACACCCTCATACACTGTCTGGTATTCTCCATCTGTCAGCGCTTGGATTTCAAATGATCCGATTCCATTATTGTTTGATACAAATAAATCAAACACCAACTGAGCAAGTACCTCTTTTTCTTCAAATGTCAATGTAATTTCCATCGGCTTAGAAGAATCTACGTTCTTAGATGCCCATCTTGTTGTAGAATTTCCGTCAATCATTTTTCTTTTGTATAGGTTTCTCCCCAAACATCTGCATGGGATACCTCTACATTTTGAATTGGACTTGCCTGTGTCACATATGTCTTCGTATATATAGGACTTACTCTCTGTCCTCTATAAAACAATGCCGCCCTGACAACAGAATCCGTTTCCTTGCTCAACTGCAGTGGCTGCTCATAAAGCGAAGAACTCTTCCTTGGAATACTGCCATCTATTGTATAACGAATGTCATAATCCGATGCCCGTTCGCTTTTACTCAAAGTCAGTGTAAGATTGGCTGCATCAATAATTCCAGAATCTTTACTAAATGTAACCTCTCTGTTTTCCATCTGTTTGTTCAGTTGATTGACAATTGCTGAAAACTGATTTTCTTCATTTTTATAATACTCAAGGTCTCCTGTATTTTCCAGCAGCGTCCTGCGCAACATTCTTAATTGCGTATAGATTTGATCAATCCGAACATATGTCAAGCCTTCCTTATCCGTAAGATAATAAACCTTTTCTGCTTCTTCCAGATAAATGCGATACAATCGTTCCATCTGTTTTGCTTTTGTCAAAACGCTTCCCAGTTCTTTGGAAGACTGTTCGATTGCTGTCCCCAATTCTTCTTTTACTTTAACAAGATCTGGATGAATCTGTTTCAAAAATGCTGTTGCCTGTTCTTTTAATTCATCCATATTTGTTTCAAACATATCAATGGTATATGTTCTGCCTGAAACTGCCTTAAAAGAAATACGTCCTTTTTCTTCATCTTTCTTTACAGAAATCTCTTTTCCATCTTCATATACTTTTGCAGATGTAATATTTTTATAAGAACCTGTAAATGTATTGCTTTCGTTTTCACCATCATAACGTACTGTAAATGTCTCGGCTACTCCGTTTGCCCATTTTTCTCCAATGGTAAAATTACCACGTGCTTTCAATCCCTGGATATTTCCTTCTTCCCATGCATTTGGAATTGCCGGAAGAAACTGCGTATAGCCAGACTGAGACTGTACCAACATCTCTGCAACACCAGATGTCAACCCAAAGTTTCCATCAATCTGCCATACAGGATTCCCATTCTTCATAGTTTCTCCACCACCGGAGCCATGAGAATCAAACAAATTATACTGCAACCCTGAAGAATTTCCGCCGATCAGATTGTTTAAAAGCTTGTATGCTTTTTCTCCATTTTCTGTTCTGGCCCAAAGATTGATTTTGTTTGCTTTTGACCAGCCAGTTGAATACTCCCCACGCTCTGTCAGCGATTGAATTGCTGCATCCATATACTCTTTATTTTCTTTATTGATCAATGTCCCCGGGAACAATCCAACAAGATGAGAAGAATGCCTTTGTTCTCCCGGATGCCCAATATCCCATCCACTGTTTGGCACTTCAATTTCCGGCAGATTTCCCGCTTTTGCATATGAACGATTATGACCATTCTTTTGCCCAACACGAGTCTCCTCATACCATTCTTTGATACCGTTTGTCTCGTTAATCTCAATCGGATCCAACTTCTGCATATTTTCTTCCCAAGATTTTAATAATGCTTCATCTTCCCCAACAATTTTACCTGCCTGAATACATTCTTTATATAATTCCCAGACAAGTGACTGATCATAAGTCGTACCAATCGCCGTTGGTCCTTGTTCCTCAGAAAAACTTGGCGCTACCACTAATCTATCCTGTCCATTATATGGCGAACTTTCATCATTGATTTTCTGATACTCTGATGTCCAAAGATAAGAATCCCAAAATTGTGCAGCTTCCTTCATAATCGGGTAGATAGTATTTTTTAAGTAATCTTCATTTTGAGTGAATTCATAATGCCACCAAAGGTTTTGAATTGCCCATGCTGCCCCTGTAGGATTCCATCCATATTCCTGTGCATTTGTCGGTGCTGTCATACCAAATGGATTATTTTCTGTATGCACTGTAAAACCAGTATGATTTTCCACTGCCCCTTCAATTCCATGAACTCTCTCTGCTGTCAAACGCCCCGGCTCTCTTAGCTTATCCATATAATCAACAAAGGTAACTCCACATTCTGCCAGATTTGTTGTGTAAACCGGCCAGTAGTTCATCTGCACATTGACATTAAAGTGATAATCCCCGGTCCAGGCAGAATCCCCTACTGTCCATAAACCAACTAAATTACTTGGAAGTGTTCCTCTGGACCCCGCAATCGTCAGATAGCGTCCATATTGGAATGCAAGCACTTCCAGATAATGAGAGTAAGTTCCATTTCGATATTCATCTACAAGCTGATTTGTCGGAATGTTAGTGCGCTGTTCACCTAAATCTAAGCTCACTCGATCAAACAATTTCTGATGATCTGCAATATGCTTTTCTTTCAATTTCTGGTATGATTTTTTGGCATTGCTATTGACACGGTCATCTACCATTTTTTTCAGATTTTTCTCTTTATCACGGTAAGTTGGATAATCATTTTTATAATCCGTCTCTGCCGCCATTACAATCATGACCTGGTTTGCATCCTCAATCTGATAGACCTGATTTTTCTCATCTACCTCTAGATCTCCCCCTTCGAGGACAAGTTTCATTGTTGTGTAAAATTTTAAATCATTATCTTTAACTTTTCCTTCAATTGTACAGGTTTGATTTTCCGGATCAAATGTAGTTTTCCCTTCTAATCCATTGTTATTAAGCTCCATTTTTACACTCAAATCAAGCTTTCCACTTTCTGATGCTGAAAGCTTTGTAACCATGATCTGATCTGGATTACTTACAAAGTGTTCCCTTTTATAATTCACATCTTCATAAGAAAACTCTGTTGATGCAACCCCAGTTTGAAGATCCAGCTCTCTCCGATAATTTTTTACATTCTGGTCTTGAAGTCCCATTTTAGAAAAATCAAGCCAAATATCTCCAAAATCCTGATAACTTCCTTTGTTCAGATTATTTTCTCCCGGAAATTTGATCTGTGCTCCCATACCATATCCACCGAGACTTTGATCATCATTAAATACTTTTGTTGATTTATCATCTAAAAGTTTTCTGTAATTTTCAATTTCTTCATCCGTATATGCTGTTGCCTTATTCCCAAACTGATACCCCGGACGACTCGGAGAAGGACCTCCTGTCCAGAGCGTCTTTTCATTAAAATGTATTCGCTCTTTCGAAATTCCCCCAAAAATCAGATTACCCAGATTTCCATTTCCCAAAGGTAATGACTGTTGCATCCACTCTCCACCATTAGTTTCCTGTGTATTGATATTTGCCGGTGACGTATACCATAATTTTAGTGATTGACTAATCGACTCCGTCGATACCGAATTCTCCTGTTTCTCTTCTTTCGCAAAAACTTCACATACCGGTCCTATTGGTAACACCAGTATAGTGCAAATACCTGCAAGGAATTGTCTGATTCTTTTTTTAATCATAATGCTCCTTTTCTCAACTTATACCGTTTTAAATTTCCTCTGAAAAGTAAGATATACGAATCCCCATATATGAGGAATCCGTATATCTTGTTTCCGATTCTGTTTTGATTTATTTTTTCTTTCTTCTGATAATCACTACTGCGCCAACAGCTGCTACTGCTGCCACCAGAAGTACTGCCCACATGATCACATTGGCATTGTCTCCTGTCTGCACACTCTGAGAGTGTGAACCGGATGTACTTCCATTGTTATGACTTCCGCCGTTGCTGCTTCCACCATTGTTTCCTGTATTGTTATTTCCGCCGTTATTGCTTCCGCCATTGTTATTGTTTCCACTGTTGTTGTCATTTCCGCCGTTGTTATCATTTCCGTTGTTATCGTCGTCCGGATCTGCTTTTTCTCCTCTTACCAGAACCTTCACATCAGCTTTGGCTGTTGCTTCGTTTGTATCCGTTACCTGAATGGTCACGATCACATCCGTATCGTTTTCCGGTGTTGTTACCTTTCCATCCAGTCCGATGATTCCTTCCGGATTCACTGCCACGATCTCGATCTTACTTCCTTCCGGAACTTCCGGCAGAACCAGTCTTTCTGTTCCTGCTTTCACTTCTGATGGAATCTTATTGTTTGCCAGGATGTCGTTTAAGATTTCCTGTGCACCCGGAACGTGCGTTTCTTCTGTCAGTTTTGCCTGCACCAGCATCCGTGCATTTCCTTCGTCTTCTCCGACATCACCTGCTGTGAAATAATATTCCAGTGCAGAAGCCGGTCCTGTATAGAATACTTTTCCGCTCTCTTTGTCAAATGAAGCAATCTGACTGTTTTCTCCCATCAGAACTTCCGTTCTCTGCAGCTGTTGAGGTGTCAGTACCTCATTTAAATCTGTCCAGTACTTTTCACCGTCATATTTCCGTTTTAACTCGATCGTCTGCGGAGATAACTGTAAATCCAGAGCCTTTCCTGACTCTGTCCATGCCAGATGATTCTCTGCACAATACAATGTTTTCAGGTTTGAAACATCTCCAAACTGCAGCAGTGACAGGTTATTTCCGTTTCCATAAACACTTTCCGGCGCAGCACTGTCCATCTTAAGACTGGTAAGCTGGTTGTTGTTAAAATTTAAGTATGCAATATTTTCTTCTGCCCCGATCAGATTTGTGATCTGGTTGTTTTCCACACTGACCTGTTTTGCTGTTCCGAAACGGAACTCTCCGGATAACTGATTATTTCCTGCAAGAACCGTTTTTAATGCAGTTGCTTCATCCACGATCAGTTCTGTCAGACTGTTATTTGCTGCGTTAAATTCCTCCAATGCTCCCAGACCTGAGAGTGAGATCTGCTGCAGGTTGTTATTCTGACAATGAAGTTGTTTTTAAATTTCCAAGTCCTTCTACGAGAAGGCTTTCCATTCCATTACTGTCTGCCTGAAGCACTTCAAGAGCCGCTGCCGGTCTTGCATCCAGTGTATGCAGCTGATTTCCATAACAGCTTAATGCACGCAGTGAAGTCAGGCCTGTCAGATCCAGATCTGTAAGATGATTATTTTCAATCCGTACTTCTTCCAGACTTCCAAGTCCTGTCACATGAAGCTCTGAAAATGTACTATTTTGAGCATACAGCTTTTTCAGACTGCTGCATCCTGTCACATCCAGCACGGAAGCCGGATTTCCGTTTACTTTCAAAATCTGCAGAGATGACAGATCTTTTACCGGTGTAAAATCCCCAATCGCATTTTGGCTGACATCCACGCGCTGCAAATTTCGGAAATTCTCCACACCTTTTAAATCGGTAATTCCTGCATTCGGCATTGCCAGTTCTTCCACTTCCATGCACTCTGCTTCCGACAGGCTTCCATTTCCATCTTTGTCACAGGTTCCTGCAAATGTCAGTATCACCTGATCCGGAAACTGTTCTGCAGAAAGTTCAATTTCTCCCACCGGTGCTGCTTCCGTCACTTCTTCATTCTCTGGTTCTGTCTCCGGCTGTTCAGGAGTTTCCGGTATCTGAGGTGTCTCATTTTCCGGTGTCTTATCCTCTGTTTCTTCTATTGTTTCTACAGCCTGTGCTTTGATCGTATACAAATCGCTGCTCATCGTTCCTAAAATCATTCCGGACATCAGCAGGTACGCAGTTAATTTCTTTATTTTCATCTTTTTCCCTCCTACTATCTACTGTGCCATAGTGACGAATTCTACTGTTTCTGAACGGAGAGATTCAATTCCTCTCTCATTTACTGCAGTTACATAAACCTGATATGTAGTAAGCGGGGTCAGCTCCTGAATCGTCTGATTCATTTCTTTTCCTTCCCATACCATCTTACCATTTGCATACACACGGTATGTACATCCCGGTTCTTCCGCAGCCCAGCTGATATTTGCAGAAGACGAAGATTTGCTGTCAATTCTCACGTCGCTTGGAGCTTTCGGTGTTTCCCAGTTGTCCTGACTCTGCGCTCCGATCAGGTAATACCAGGAACCTGTTCCATACTCTACCCCATCTTTTCTTGCTGCTGCCCGCAGAATTGTATTTTTCTCGACTGTAATCGGTCCTTCATATTTTTTAGCGGACTCAGAAACTTCTTATTTTTCTCAAATGGCTGACTGCCGTCCAGAGTATAATAAATCTCTGCTCCTTCACCTGCTGTCAATGTCACCTGCTGTGCAGAATCATATTGTCCGGAAGCAACATCTGCGCTTACCTGAATATCCATTGCTGTAAAGGATACTTCTGCCGCTTCAGATTCATTGTCATATCTGTCCACAGCTTTTACCTGAACAGTATACTCGCTGCCAGCCTCCAACGGATCTAAGATCAGCGCAGTCTGTGTAACTTCACGGAAACCAACCTGTTCTCCGCCTTTACTCCAGCTTACTTTGTATTTTTCGACTCCTGTATTATCTACTGACGGAAGGAAACGAATTTCTGCTTCCGATGCCTTCGGAGATACGACTCTCAGATTGCCCGGCACAGTTGGTGCTTCTTCATCTTTGATCACCACATCCCCTGTTTCGCCCATTACTTCCAATTCTACAACGTGGTTTGTATTTCCTTCTGTACTTCCGTTCATATATACGCGGATGTATCCCGCATCAAAATGTTCTCCATCTTTCGGCAATGGTGTTTTTGTGTCCGTATCTAACCAAGATACACCTTCACCATACACTTTCATGTTTTTTCCATCTTTTGTCTCGATGTATTCTTCTTTTTCGCCTTTTGGAAGTTTGTGTGTCTCTCCTTGTGTTCCACTTAAAGATGCCGGCCACTCTCTGTCTGCATCCCGATTTCCGTTCCAAAGCACCAACGTTTTAGTAGGATCAAAGGAACTGTCCGGTGACAGAAGTACGACGGTATCATGATATTTACGCGTTCCATTCCAATACCGATACAGGTTCACTTCCTCAACATGATGTAACCCACCAAGATCTACCTGCAGCCATTGTGCACCTCCGTTATTTCTGCCAGGATCTGAGTAGTTATCAGGATTCGTCTTATTTCCATCTACAGCATCGTCTCTTCTGGAAGCTTCACTTGCATCTTCTGAAAAGCTCACATTTTTGCCTCTTGCCAGATTGGTTCTCTCAGATTTGATCGGCTCATCTTCTATTTTCTGTGCATTCTCATCATATACAAACTCCAGACCTGTAATGGAAAGATCCACCCAGCCGTTTGTCTGGATCGTGATAACTGCTTTTCCTGTTTCTTCGTTAAATTCTACTTTTGGTTCTGTGTACTGCGGCTGTCCGTCTGTGTCCGGCTGCTGTCCCTTTACAACCTGCACTTTTGGTTCCTTCGCCAGTTTTGTCAGTTCAAATGTAGTGGTACGCAGCTCATTATCTTCCGGAGACAATTTTCCTTCCGGCGCATTTACCACATTGTACTCATCCATATATTTATATACTGATAATTTTCCATTAATTGTAGTCTGTCCCGGTGAAAAATCACCTGTCCACGTTAAGCCGAATTTATTATCAAAAATAATCTCATCTTTATTTACCCTGTAGTTATTCAGCGTGATATCCATCGCTGTTCCGTCTCCAGATTCATTCATGATCATAAATTCGTGAGGCTCCATCTCTACTTTCAGACGTGCGCTTTCTTCTTCCCCTTCCAGAGGTAAAATTGCATGCTGCTTTTCATTTGTATTAACTTTATTGTTGTAGAGATACCATGTGCCCTCCCATTTGTCAGCAAATGCATTTCCTACATATTCGATTGGATACAGATCTTTGAAATACTTTTGTTTTGCCTGTCCGGACAGATTCTTGTCTTTGACATCCAGTACATTCGGAGGGGTTACGCCCAGTTTGTCTGCTTCCTGAATCAGTTTTTTGTTACTTCCGCTCTGGTTCCCCATGCCGGAATAACCGGAATAATGCCATAACGTCCTGTTTCATAAATCTGGAATCCTGTCGGTTTTCCGGATAAACCACTGTAAAAATCAGAACTTACATTTCCATAGAGAACCGCTTTGGTCTCTTCCATGATCTCTTTTTTGGACGGTGCCGGATGATTGACAATGTAACGGAACAGTTCTGTCAGGACATGTGTATTTGCCGGACTGTTCGTGTTGCTTGTTCCATATACGATTTCCGGGAACTCAAACGTGTAGATCACACCACCGCCCAGATAGGTGCTCATCATTTGCATTCCAAGCAATGCTTCCGGTTCTCCACAAAGTCTCTGCCAGTTGTTATAGCTTCCAGCTCCTTGCCAGAGTTTTGAGAACTGCTTGTCCCATGCCCAGGTATCGGAAAGCATTCCCCAGCCTCCGGTATATCCTGCCAGCCAGCTTCCCTGGAATAAACTGCTTGTTTTCAAATCATCCGGTTGATTTGAACTTGTGTTCTTATAAATCAAGTAGAATGCATCTCCGTGTTTTTCCAGTGCCTTTTTCATATTTGCATTGCTGACAATATTCGTCACTGTAGAACCGTGATCCTGATCTGACCATACAAAGAATCCACCGAATCGGTCAGCAATCTCCAGCATCTTAGCGCTTCCTTCGCATGGAGGACGAATACCTGCCCAGAAGTTCTCTGTATTGAACACACCCTGCATATTCGGATACATACGGTACATCAGATCCAGCCAGCCATAATCCATATCAGCTGTAATGTTGTACTGTGTTCCGCCCTGTTCCGGTGTTGCAGCTGCTGTCAATCCAAGAAGCATAATCGGCGCTCCCTGTTCATAGGCAATCTGCAGCCCATGTTCATGGAATGCCTGCAGATAAGCCTGTCCGATATGATCCGGAGCAAACTGTCTGAGGTTGTTTGTATGTAACAGCAAAACGTTATTCTCTTTCAGATCATCCGGAATAGCATTCCATCTTCCGTCTACTGTGTTAGATCCCTGTAATTCTGGCCCTTCTTCCTGTCCTATCTCATAGACATCGTTGGAATACGCTGTTGCGATCATCATCGGGTGTTCGTTATCGATCACACGTCTTGGACCATCCTGTGACTGCACATCCTGCTCATTTTCATATCCATAAATACCCAGTTCCATGAATTTTACTGCGGCACCTTTTGGATTCTCTGTATACACTCTGATATAACGTGCCTCTTTTGTTGTTCCAAGCTCTGTGGCCCCAAGTCCATTCTTGTTTGCATAATCCATATAGAACCACTGTCCGCCCATCGCTTCTTCGTATGGCTTTGAAACATTCTCCGGCTGTTTCACCCCATCCGGAAGTGTCGGATTTCCTTCATAATAAACGATCTGACCGTCCGATAAATCCTCTTCATTTCCAATCACAATGGCAGTATTTTTATAAGAAATCTTGGTTCCTTTCAGACGTTTTCCCTGACCACTCGGATTTCCATTTCCGATTGTCGCCTGTCCATCATATACCTGACGTTTCAGGTTGATGACTTCCAACGGATAGGATGCACCCAGATCCACCTGCACCCACACACCTTTTTCCCTTCTGCAGTGCTGGTGACTTCTGTTCCCTGTTCCTGATAATTCTCCCAGTTGTTTCCCTCTTTATTACCTGTAGCATCATGCTGCAGATAATATTTGTCACCGTCGGTTAATAAATCCGCATTTTTCAGATCCATATTTTCCCCGACTGTGACTTTGACATCCTTTTCCTCTGCCAGATTGACCAGTGGCGGTGCTTTTTTTGCATCTGCCGCATCTGCACGGACTCCTGTTACCCCAAATGCCGTCAGCACAAGCGCCATGCATGACAGTCCGAGTAATCTGGCTTTGCTCCCTTCTTTTCTGGTTTTCATCCTCATTTTCCTCCTTTTCTTCCACATGAAAGTAAAACCAGAAAATGCTTTATTTTTTCTGGTTCCTTACATGTCTGGGATTTTCCCGCTTGAATTCTAGAGTACTATACTGTTCCCTCCTTTAATATGGAATATATTTACCAGAAATTGTACTTTCTTTACTATCACAATAGATTTTGCTCATTTATTTTGTCTATTTTTTACATTTTACGTTTTCACATCAAATTTTTACGGTAATTTTTCAATCATTTCTGCCAATATTTCTTCATCAAATCCTGATTTTCTGTCCAACGTAGATCATGTTCGGATCTGCAATTCCATTCCATGCTGCCAGTTCCAGATAAGTTGTTGCAAAACGCTTTGCAATCTCTGATAAAGTATCATCTTCCTGCACAACATAATATTCCGCCGGAGCCTCATTTTGACTCAACTGCCTGTTTACTTCCCTTTGAACAGTATCCGGATCGTATCCCATATCACACAGCTTCTTTCTTCGTTCTTTACCGTTTGCATATTTTCCTTGTATCACTTCCCCGGCAACTTCCTCAATACTTTTGGAGGGCCGCCCTGTCACACCTTCTGTATACTTCGGTCTTGCATAGCCGCGGATCTGACCCCAGCCCACCGGAATTTGCCTTCTCGCCACTGCCTCATTATAATTTCCTTCCATCACTGTGATCATTTGTCCTGAAACAGACTCCACGTATCCAATGTGATCAGAATACCCGTCATTTGGCTGTGCCTGACAGTCCCAGTTATACAAAATGATATCTCCTGGCAGTGGCACGATAGTTCCATCTTCGATCCAGATCCCCTTTTCTTTAAAGATTTCGATATGCTTTTCACATCCACATTCTGTTCCGATCAAGTCCACACATCCCGCTTGGATCGCTGCTGCAGAAACTGCGGTATCACACCACTCATCGGTATACTGCACAGCATATCCCCTTGCCAGCGGCAAGTAGGAATTATACAGATCAATAATCTGCCGGAACTTCCCGTTTGCTTCACTGTAGCCAATCCACGAACGCATCACGTTCAATACATCCTGAGCGCTTCTTCCCGATGCATTTTCATCATACTTCATTAACTGATACTGCTCGATCAGTTCCATATTTTTCTGCACATAGACGGAACTGGTCGCATACCCATCTGCCCAAATGGTTTCCAGATATCGTCCGGGTTCTGTGATTCCCTTCAGATTTTGATAACGTGGAATCTGAAGCAGTTCAAAATATCCTTTCACCCCCTCTTCCATATTGTCAAATATCCGGAAATAATCGGAAATCACCATCGCCGTTCCGGCCTCATATTCCTCCCAGGTTGCCAGATTGACAGACTTTCCCTGCCATTTTGTTCCACATTTCAATCCAAAATAATTGTGATAGTCTTTCGCCAGCCTGGATTCTCCCCAGCCGGACTCCAAAATTGCCTGTGCAATAATCGGACTGCATACTTTGATTTCATATGCAGCCGCATATTTCTTTACATATCCTGCAATTTTCTGAATAAATTCCTCTTTCTTCATCGCTCTCCCCTGCTTTCTGTATATTTCTCTGCTTTTCCATTCAAAATATCAATTGCCTGTCTGAGTACTTCTGGAATGGGCATCCCCATCAATCCCGCGTTTTCCAGAATAGACAATGCTTCATTTGCGATAAACGCAATGCACACGGCATCCCTCAGATAATTTGTCCCCATCAAAAGGTCCAGACGGACTGCGATCAAAACAAACAACAGTGTCATTCCTTTTCGGCACAGCCCTTTCCAGCCCGCACGACTCTCCAGTCTGCCATTTTCTGACTTCGGACTTTTCTTAAAAATCACCGGCAGAAGAATCCCGCCTGTGATCCAGTCGATTCCCATAAAAAGAACCAATGTCTGCAGTGCGATATCCCATCCGCCAAATAAAAGGGCAACTGCACTCCCAAACATTCCAAACAAGCTCGTCACCATTTGCTTCATATCCTTCACCACCTTCAATTAAAAAAGCAGAATAGACGGCATTCTTTTCAAAGAATGTTCTACTCTGCCACTCATTTTTCTTTCCTTTTTCATTCGATCCTCACTCAAGGATGCTCCCTTGTTTCTGCATAATCGTCTAACACATATCTTGCATATTTTGTTGCCTGACGCTCCATCCCGATCGGGGTTAATTCCAATGCGTTGATCCACTGAAAATAATGTGTCAGTTCATGCCCTATTGTAAGCAAGATTGCCGTCAATGCACTGTCCTTTCCCCATTTGTCACATAAATCTAAATAGTCTCCTGCCGCAACCCGGATATACGGTTCCACTGTATAATCATCTTCCATACTCCAGAATGTCCCATATACCAGATCCCCGTCCATTGCCCGTATTTCTTTTATCTTTATGTAGGCAACAACTCTGAGGGGAAAGAAATATTCTTTTCTCAAAAATGCCGCAAACTCTTTACATGCCCTTCGTACCTCCGGATCTATCCCACTGTCAAACCGAAGCCTGAAGCCCGTCCGATGACCCTCTTCCATAAAATCAATGTTCTGTTCCCAGTTTTCTATCGTCCAAATGTGATCCATAATGTTTATCCCTTTTCATCATAAACTGCTTTCATGCCATGATACTGCATCTTTTCTTTTTGCACTCCACATAATCTGTCAATAAAAAATAAACCTATTTTTATGGCAAAGTATATTACAAACGCAAAGACTATACGCACTTCTTGTTTTAAGTATTCTAAATCTATTTTAATCATGCACACTAAAATAATTAAGAATAGAATCAAGAACATTACCTGCTTTAATACCACATAACGATATGTATTTGTGAATTTCATATGTCTTCTCCTTACAGCCATTCAGATATTTTCCCTTTTATCGTATCGATAAAATGCACTTACTTGCTTGCTCTTATACTCTATCTCTGTTGCATTTTGTTCTTCAAACATCCTTTAAAATGGTTTCATAAATTCCTCTTTTGCCGATATACATCGGAAGTGGCAGTTTCCTCTGTATATCGACAGTTTACTTTACGGTGATGTGTATACCACATCTATTTTCCATTAGATAATAATTGAAATAATTCATTCATATCATTTTCAATATCGTCGGTATCCGAACTCAAGGATACATTGAGTTTAAAAAACCGCCTTTCTATGGATGATTTCCTCTGTATATCGACAGTTTCTTACTGTTTTACTCTTTATTGACTTTCATCAAACACAATCTTCTCAGATTAATACAACATATATTCCGATGGTAACTCGAACTTATATCCCCATCCATAATATTCATCCACTGTTCTTGGCAAATCTTTATTTTTAAATTATAATGCTTCCGGTTCCTTTCACAATACACATATGGAATCTTCATACAAGGAGTCAGATCTCCATCCAACACATTCACCGAAAACAGAAACGTCTGTATCTGAGGCATTTGATTCAAAAAACTCAAACTCGAAATTTCATTTCTTCCGGTCAACTCTAAATGTCTCAGATTTACCAGTTTTTCCAATACAGAAAAATCTTTCACCTTCGGGCATCCACTGATACAAAGCGCCTCAACAGATTCTGCTATATGTTCTAGTGCCGAAATATCTTCCAACCTTTTTAATTCTTCCAGTTGAACCCATTTTAAGTTGGGGGCTGTTTCTATATGGTCTAAATTTCGAAGCCTTGAATAAAATATCATAAGATACTTCATTTTTTCTGAGCAAAAATATTCCCTTAAGTCTTCTTTATCGCAATCAGATATCCTAAGTAATTCTAAATCCTTCACTTTTTGAAACCCGGTTCCTCTTCTGAAATTACTTAATGATATCCTAATTTGTTTGATATGTTTCATTTTCGTGAAGTCCACAAAAAATTTATTAACTCGTGGAGCACCTGCTAAACTTTCTGCTCCACAATCCACAGCTTCTAAATTTTCCATCTCATACAACGGAGAAAAGTCAAATTCTTTCTCAACGCACAGGGGAACATAGACAGATGCTGCCTTTATTCCCGGACATTCTTTAAAAATTCAATACTTTCCGTAAAAACATCTACTCTCTCCACATTATTTTCATTGATAAATTTTACATGTTCTTCTATGGTTCGCTCTGTACGGCGTTTGGGTCGCTCCTCCTGTGTATTTGAAATTCTCATAGCAGTGTTCCCTTTATAATCACTGAATACAAATCCGTCTATTTTGATCGTTCCATCAAAATTTTTAAAATACAAATCATTCCTTTGCTCTTCTGTAAGTTCAAATGCCTTCATGTAACTCCTCCTTCTTGAATATTATTACGCCTTCATTTTTTCGTCCCATATCTTATCCCCATTCGGGTATACTTTATCGGACGAAGTCCGCCTGCCGTAGGCATACATTGCGGGATGCCCGAATGGGGATGCTTTAAAATTCAATAGCTCTTACACCTTACTTAATATTTGAGATATTGAAACTTTTTATGAAACTGCTTCCTTCCTGGACTCCAAATTTTGTTTTTTAGTGTATGCTGTGCATCTTTAAACTTTCCATTTGGGGACTTTTCAATCCTTCGACATTGCATCAAATATTCATCGATAAAAGCCTCATTTTTTGACGGAGCTGACTTCCATAATATTGATTTCACTGTTCCTTTATGTCCTTTGGCTGATTGAATTGCTCTGTCAAAGCCACCTTTTCCAACATAACTTAGTCCATCCGTATAAAAAATTTCATATGAGCCAAATCCTTTTCTAATTTCCTTTGGTAAACTCATTGCTTTCGCTGATTTAATGATGTCATCCCCTTCTTCAGCTACTTTCTGAATTTTCGTAATAGCCTTTGTAGCTTCTCCAATTCCAGTAACGAATGGAACCAAATCAACTGCATCGCCTACTAAACCAGCCCATGCCAATACATCTGATGGATTAGCTGCAACCTCCACGATACTTGCTCCCAAAGTAACTACATCAAGTGCTGTCTCCCAAAAATCCCCTCCTGTATCTTTACGTATCACATTATTATTGTCACAATATACATACAGGTTCTTATCTGTTAATTTGGTAGGCACTTTTCCTATAAGGCTTACATCATCCGCATTGACAAATCTCCCCGTCTCCGGATCGTAATACCGACTATTCAGATAGTACATTCCCAGTTCTTCGTCATAGTAGTATCCCTTGAAACGGAATGGATTCTTTCTGCCCAGTCCATTCAAACTGTAATCCGTCAGATTCAGCAGTTTTCCCCAGGAATTATACTCATATTTTACAAGTTCCGTTCCGTGACTGTCAAGAATTCCCAGAATATCCCCAAAAAGATTTTTGCGGTAGAAATACATCTCATTCTGATACTTCATGGCAAACACATTACCCTTGTCATCGTAGAAGAAATCGATCCTGCTGCCGTCACTGGACGTCTGCATCAGAATGGCCGAACCATCCAGATAAAAGTCTGTCGTAACTCCATTGACCGTCTTTCGGATTCTCTTTCCGCTGTCATTGTACATGCAGTACATATCCAGTCCAGCGCCTGTGATGTGCTTCAGCTGATGTCCTTTTTCCCATTCCATCTGCATCCCCAGATACTGGAGCGGATTTCCCATGGCATCGTAGGTAATTCCCTGTCCGTTGTAGAAACGAAGCTGATCTCTCCAGCCTCCGGTCTGATACTCAAATGTATCGGACTTCCACGGTGCTTCTGTGATCATCGGATTTTCGGTATAACGGTACTCATCTCTTCTGACCATATTTCCACCCACATCGTAAGTGTAACAGATGGTCTGATTCTGCTTCTGATTGTCTTCTCGTACCAGCTGATTCAGTGCATCATAGTAGTAGCGGATTTTTCTTTCGCTGCCATCGGCGCTTCGCTCCACCATTGTTTCCACATTTCCACAGGCGTCATAGGTGTAGGATTCTGCACGATTTCCTTCTCGGACAGATGCAACCAGATTCGTGGTCACTCCTGCCTCTTTGCCTGAGACGTATGTATACTCCTGAGTCGATGTATTCATATCGGAGAAGTGATTGTGGGTACGGATCACACGCCCAAGGGCATCATACTCATAGGCAATCTTCTGGGCGCCATTGATCTTGATTCCATATCCAAGCCCCGGTTTCTGCTGTTTTTCCACATCCCCGTAAAGGAATTCCACCTCATGTCCGGCTCGATCTTTCTGATAAGTATATCCTTTGACACGATTTTTCTCATCATACACTTTGCGAAGTTTCATTCCGTCAGAACGGTCTGTTCCTACCATTCTTCCGATCAGGTCATACTGATATGTGCTGGTCACTCCACTGCAAAGATCATTGTGCCTTGCAATTTTTCCACAGCTGTCATACGTATTTTCAAACAGTTTTTCTTCTCTGCCGTCTGCGGTGATCAGATACTGTGCCGCAAGCTGTTCTTCTGAATTGTATTCATTCCGAACGGCTTCTCCTGTCGCATAGGTGATCCTGTCCGCAAGACCGTTCCGGCTTCGAAGCGTGGTGCGCTCCAGTTCCCTTCCTCCTACCGATACGGACTTCAGATTTCCAAACGGATCATACGCATAATCATACGTAAATCCATTGTGACCGATGGACGTCACTTTTTCGTTTTCATAGGTGTAAGAAACTTTCACTTCTTTTCCATCCACCATTCTCGCAACTTCTGTCATCTTGTCCGTGTTGGCATCGTATGCATAGGAAGTGGCATTTCCTTTTGCATCTGTCAGCTTTGTCAGAAGTCGGTTCTTGTCATCGTATTCATAATGAACGGTATTTCCTCTGGAATCTGTGATCGTCTTCGGCTGCTTATAATCGGATGTGTATGTCATAGACGATTCCATGCGCTCACTGCACTCTTCCAGGATCCACCATTTGTTGACCTGGCTGTTTGACTGGTGGGCTGTCAGAATGATATCTGCCAATTTTTGATGGGAATAATCCATCACATCCAGAGACAGGTTTCCATCCTTACAGATGATCGCATATCCATTCCCCGGTGATACCTCTTCGAATCGGAACAGCTGATTTGCTGCGCCCGACATAGATGCCTCTAAGGAAAGAATGGAAAAACCTCTGTCGTTGGTTCCTGATTTTGCCAGTACTTTTCCCGGTGCGTGAACCGGCTCTAACTGATAATACGTGCCGTCATATGGCAGCAAACGATACTGCTGGTTCATCCCGCCATTGTAGTTGAACTGCACTGCCTGTGTTCCTGCTGCTGTCGAAGCATTCTTCACATCAATATATTGTCCCGAATGACGTACCCGGATATGATAAATCCCTCCCGCTTTCGGAACTGCTGAAACAGTTCCCTCATCTGCCGGTTCAAAATACCAGTCCTGATGTTCGTTTTCTTCTTTTCGTGTATAACTCTGCACCGGCTGTCCGCTTGTGGTACTCTTTGGTCCGTTTGTCAACGCTTTCTTATCTTTCGTTGCCTTGCTGGTGATCTGGAAACTTCCATCTGCGTTTGGATGCAGCTTCCATTTCTGTGCATCGGTATTGTTATTTCCATAAATCTGAATTTTTTCTCCCTCTGCCTCAGATTTGTTATTAAGATCCAGGCGGTATCCAGAGCCACAAAGAGGCTCAAACTGCATATATCCGTCTTTTCCATCGATCAGCTTCCATTTCTGCGCGGCAAATCCAAAGAACGTGCACAACTGTACCACAGTTCCGTTTGCCGTCTCACTGTTTCTGACATCCAGATAATTTCCGGAAATTTTTTCCCGGATATAATACACTCTGCCCGGTATGACTGCTCCGAGATATTTTCCGCCATCTGCTGTCATCTGGATTGGCTGTCCTTTGTCATTGTATGTAAATCGATAACGGACTCCTTCAGAATTGGCAGCCTGAGTCAGATGATTTTTCGTATCGTATCGATATTCAAACCCTGTTCCGTCAATACTTCCAAGCTTCGTCAGACTTCCTTTTTTGTCGTATGAAAAACTCTCTTTTTCCGCTGCACTCACTGCATGGATCAGATTCCCGTCATCATCATACTGGTAACTCTCCCCGTCATCCCTGACAAGCTGCACACCTTTGAATAACACCTGATTCACCTGATTGTGGTACATCAGATACACATGGATCGCCTTGTATGTTTTCTTCGCCCCTTCATTTTGATCGTCTGTACTGAAGGTGTTGCTGACAAACTGCCATCCCTTAATATTGGGATTACACTGTAATTGATGCCATTTAACTGTACCATCCGTATAAATGACTGCTGCATCCACTGAAAATTGCTTATCCGGAATTCCAAATCCATTTACCCAGCAGCTAAGATTAAAGATATCACCTTCCTGTCCTGAAATATTTACAGCCTGAGACAGATGAAGCTGCTGCTCCATTTGTCCGTTCAGTACTGCACATCTTCCCTTATCTGCAGTGATCATACTCTTATTCCCGGTTGCAGCTGCATGAAATCCCCAATTATCAGGCACATCATTTGTGCACCGTTCAAATCCCGGATTGTCGATCAGATTCAGTTCATTTGCCACATTTCCTGTTTCCAGCTGAACACCACTTACCAAAAGTGTTCCTCTTGCTCTTGTCATTCCCACAAACACGGAAATGGTTTCTTCTGCCGGAAGCTGGAATGTGAGAACCAGTCTCTCCCATCCGTCATCCACGTTTTTATCTGTCACATAGTCAATACAGCGTTCCCCCATGATTCTGGTCCGGTCTGCCCGGATTACGGATACAACCGCTCCCTGTTCCTGGTTTTCCGGGTTCAGCGATTCTGTTTTTACATAAGCAGACAACGTATATGTTCCAGCTGACAGATGCACATCCTGACAGATTCCTTCTTCTGATGTCAGCTCTGTTTTTGTCAGTTTCGCACTTTTTGTACCAATATATCCATCTGCATGTGTGATCGCTCCCCGTTTTCCATCTGACATACGACAGGTGTACCATCCGCCATCTCCATGAGACGGATCAAATGTTGGATTTCTCAGCAGACCATACACTGTTTTCTGAACAGAACCATCTTTACTCAGCTTATGATTTTTCATGCCGGATGTATAGTAAGAATAATTATTTGCAAATCCATCTGCATCCAGCACATCTGTCGGACGTCCCATATTGTCAAAATGCCACGTTGTTTTCTTATTATCTCCCGGACGTTCCATCTGACCATCCAATCCAGGTTCTTCAAAAATCGTAGTATTTCCGTTTTCATAGGAAATCTTTAATTCCTGACCCGGTGCATTTTTCTGTCCCGTTTCGGATACTTTGCTGACACGGGGTACCCGGAAATCATTTGTGTACTCGTAATTTACACGATAGCCATCCGGATTGGTCACACTGAGCAGTTTATGAGAACCATCATAAGTAAACTGGCTCTTACTTCCATCCGGATAAGTAATGGATGTCAGATTCCCCTGCGCATCATACCCATATCGGATCTCTCGCCCTTTGGTATCCTGAATAGCTGTTATCTTTGATTTCCCCTCATCCGTTGAATAAATGATATTTAAAAATCCACCTGACGCATCTGTAATATATCCCAGATAATTTCCCGCTGAATTCGGACCATACTGGTGTTTCACGGAATTTCCGTCCAGATCTTCGATGAATCGTAAAAATCCGTCCTGTCCGAATATATACTTCACTTTGTCTTTTGTTTCCATCGTGCGATAACGGTCATGTTCAGAACTTGACGTCACTGTGATCGTCAGTCCCAGCCCATCCTCATCTTTCAGCTTATTACCGTCATTGGTATCTTTATAGAAATAATGTTTTGTTCCGTCTTCATCGATATACACATACGGATAATCTTTGATCCCACTTTCTTTCAACTCCTGCTGGCTGCTGAGTCTCCATCCGTGCCCCATACGGGAAAAGGTATCCGCTTCGCTGGAATTATACACATGACGGATTTCTGTTGTCATCGGACCTCCCTCTGTTGCCACATCCAAATGACTCCAGACAACATTTCCTGTAAAGTCATTCGTGTAACCGATTCCTGCGCGCCCTGCTGACTGCTCATGGTAACTCTGATAATCTTCCAGACCATTCACATTCCTGTAATAAAACACACCGCTTGGAAACTGTTCAGAAGAGATACTTGGTGAGTCAGATGCATAGAATCTCGCATAAGCACGGTTTGCCAGATTTTCATCATCTTCATATTTTGATTTCACCATAATTCCATAGTTTTTTCCTGTGTTATACCACTGACGCACCAATCTGGTCACATTGAATCCTATCGGTGTGATCGAAACTGTATTTCCATTGATTACCTGTTTTACTTTTTATAATCCAGTATTGCACCATCTACTGCCGGCTGATTTCCCCAACGGACGCTTTTTTCATCCCAGCTGTTTTTACTTCATAAGCAAGAAGCGGCAGCTCCGGATTGCTGTAGGATGAATATTCAAACTGCCAGATATACATGGTCGCTCCGTAAATGATCGAACCTTTTCCAATATCCGGAAGGTCTCGAAACCGAAGCAGCGCTCTCATTTTTCCAAGTTCATCACTTCGCCCTACCACGAAAGATCCATATGCATATACGTTCCCCGGATTCTCCGGTACATTTCCTCCTGTGAAAACATACGTATCTTCAATATTTCCTTTTGTTTTACTCGTCTCTGTCATTGGATCAATCACGATTGGATAAACACGTTCTGTGTCCTGCATCCATTCACGATCCGGCACAACTTTGATAACACTGCTCTCTGTGCCGATTTCTACTTGAAATTCCACCTGAAGAGACTGATTTCCTGCTGCATCATACATATACGGTTTCACCAGTCTGAAAATTCTTCCTGACTCCTGATTTTCCGAATCATACAGCCCAAGTCCTCCATCTTCTTCGCTTCGCAGCTCCATTCCAGGATGCATCAGCTGAAAGCTCAATTCCTGTTCTGCCGCCTCTTTTCTGTTCAGTCGAATATTCTCTTTTAGCTGCTCTCCCTGGATTGAGTAATGCAGATCAATTCCCGGAAGAATTTCCTCATACACACCTTCTCCGTTTAAATGCGGAACACACATCATCTTTCGGATCTCATCCTCTTCTGACTCTTCCTCTTCTAAAACAGACACTTTCATATCCAACATTTCTGCCTCTTTCCAAAAATCTTCCTTTTCTAAAACACGAAATGTAGAAATTTTGCTTTTAAAATTCACGTTTCGTGTACTTTTTATGCGTAAAAAAGGTGACAATCCCCATAAGATTTTCTTTCCGTCTTTCTCGATCGTTACCAGTTCCTTTGTATCTGACTCTTTTGCAAAACTTACACGAACTGCGGACGCAAGATTTCGATAAACTTCTCTCCCGTCTTCCTGTACAGGTTCCAGACGGTTATCAATTTCTTTCCACTGTCCGTCTTCTTCATAATGGACCGGAGCCGGATATACAGCTGCTGCCATTCCCTTCTGTGTCATCTGAAAATGTTTGACACAACGCTCTCTCTTTTCCGGTACTTCCCGTAAAATTCTATCTCTCATATTTACCTCCTGCCGAAATTCTCTGTATTCGGTCTTTCTATTTTTTCACACGTTTTGTGCACGTTTCGTGTAGTTATACTATACACGATTCGTGTTCTTTTGTCAAGCACATTTTGTGGATTTTTTATTTACTTTTTCCCACGATTTGTGTATAATCATATTGTATTCATAAAAAGTTTTGATTTTTACAAAAACTTCCCAGTGCAGCAAAAAGCTGCTTAGAAAGGACGTGTATGTTATGGCTGTATTTGCCAATATACTCAAAACACTGCGAACAGATAAACACTTATCCCAGCAGGAGCTTGCCACTCGCCTTGGCATCTCAAAGAGTGCAGTCAGTATGTACGAACAAGGACGGCGTGAACCTGATTTTGATATTCTGAATAAAATTGCAGATATCTTCCAGGTCGATGCAGACTATCTTCTCGGACGTAGTTCACTCTCTCATGAACCCGAACCTGTCACGATTGCCGCACACCTTGATACCTCTGACCTTACGCAGGCTGAGTTGGATGATGTTGAAAAATACATTCAATTTATCCGTTCAAAAAGAAAACAATAAAGGAGCATTCAGAAACGGCTATGCTGAACAAATATGAAGAACTGTTAGAAGAGGCTGCCGCCCAGAACATATCAGTAGATGAGAACTTTCCTTTTCATGGAAACTTAAAGGGATTGTATGTAGATCAAAATATCGCCCTCTCGGACCAATTGGAGACCTCTGCAGAAAAAGCCTGTATTCTGGCAGAAGAACTTGGTCATCACTACACTTCTGTCGGAAATATTCTGGATATCTCCGATCCTGCAAATGCAAAGCAGGAACGCCAGGCACGAATGTGGACCTATGAACGGCTGATCGGTCTGCGTGGTTTGATCGATGCCTATCAGCACGGATGCCGGGAATATCACGAAACTGCTGAATTTCTGGATGTAACAGAAGAGCAGCTTCGCGATGCCATTGCCGATTATCGCTCAAAATATGGAGTCTGTACCAAATATCAGAACTACTATATTATGTTTGAACCCTATCTGATGATAGGAAAGAAAAATGAGGACAACGCCATCGTCGTCCTCTATTTTTTCATTTCTTTCTAACAAAAAAATTCCATAGACATTACTATCTAT
>ENA-OQJB01000370-OQJB01000370.1-human-gut-metagenome-genome-assembly--contig:-NODE-370-length-24001-cov-4.607439_pt1 | contig 24001 bp, 15 predicted proteins | sample MGYA00242599_ERZ504765 | MGnify/ENA primary metagenome ERZ504765 (study PRJEB26092, sample SAMD00036354) | human gut metagenome | host: Homo sapiens | study: EMG produced TPA metagenomics assembly of...
GAATACAGTGACGGAACTCCTTTTCTCTACATGGGAGATACAGCATGGGAACTCATCAGCCGCTTAAATGACAAAGAGACTGAACTATATTTGGAGAATCGCAGAGAAAAAGGATTTACCGTCATACAAACGGTAATCCTGGATGAATTAGATGATATGGATGTTTCATCTAACGGAGAACCTAAGTTAATTGACGGCAATATTGACAAGCCCGCTCCCGGCTATTTCACTCATGTAGACAAAGTTATTTCTCTGGCAGCAGCCAAAGGTTTATACATAGCTCTATTACCAACCTGGGGAGATAAGGTAGACAAACAATGGGGAAAAGGACCGGAGATTTTTACACCGGAAAATGCATATAGATACGGCAAATGGTTAGGAGAACGTTATATGAACGCACCCAATCTGATATGGATAATAGGAGGTGATCGAAGTGGAGACGGAAAAAACTTTGCCATTTGGAATGCATTAGCAACCGGTATTAAAAGTGTAGACAAAAACCATTTGATGACCTATCATCCTCATGGAGAGCACTCATCCTCGTTCTGGTTTCACAATGCTTCGTGGCTGGATTTTAATATGTGTCAATCCGGACACGCACAACAAGATTTCGCAATCTATCAACGTCTGCTTTTGCCCGATTTAAAAAAGGAACCACACAAGCCATGCATGGACGGAGAACCCCGATATGAAAATATTCCGATCAATTTCAAAAAGAAAATGGAAGATTTGGAGATGATGATATCCGCCATACACTTTACCAAAGTATGTTCAGCGGAGCTTGTGGATATACATACGGCTGTAATGATATATGGCAGATGTTTGATACCGGACGTGAGCCTAAATGTGACGCCGACACTCCATGGTACCAATCAATGGATAAACAAGGAGCATGGGACTTAATTCACTTTCGCAGATTATGGGAAAAATTTGACTTTACTCAAGGAAAAAACCAACAAACCATCTTTGGCAATATACCTTTAGAAAATAAAAACTATCCCGTAGCATTCGGCAACAAAGACTACTTATTAGTATATTTTCCACAAGGTGGAGAGAGAACGATTTATTTGCCTTCAATGAAGGCATCCAAACGGTCTTTAAAGTGGATGAATCCTCGCAATGGAAGAATCACATTCCATCAAAATACAACAGCAGATACCATTCCCGTATCCTCTCCCACAAAGGGAAAAGGAAATGACTGGGTTTTAATTATAGAATAATTAACCGAGAAAAATAACTATAGAATATGAAAAGTAATAGATTAGAAGAGCTAACACAAAATTATGAAGCTCTTATCAACCGAAAAAATGAGATATGTAACAATAGCAACGGTATATATAAACGTTACTACCACCCTGTATTAACAGCAGAACATGCACCACTCATCTGGAAGTATGATTTTGATGAAAAACAAAACCCATTCATGGAAGAAAGAATTGGTATCAACGCTGTAATGAATACGGGAGCCATCAAGATCAATCATAAATACTATCTTGTGGCGCGTGTGGAAGGAGCAGACCGAAAATCATTCTTTGCAGTAGCAGAAAGTAATAGTCCCGTAGACGGATTTCGTTTTTGGGATTATCCGATAGAAATGCCGGAGACAGACATTCCTGATACCAATATGTACGATATGCGCCTGACCGCACATGAAGATGGATGGATTTATGGCATTTTTTGTGCGGAACGCAAAGATACAAACGCTCCAGCCGGTGATTTATCTTCCGCAGTAGCCGTTGCAGGTATTGCACGAACAAAAGACCTAAAAACATGGCAACGCTTGCCGGATCTGAAATCTCCGAGCCAGCAACGTAACGTAGTGCTTCATCCGGAATTTGTGAATGGGAAGTATGCCCTGTATACCCGCCCTCAAGATGGTTTTATTGACGCCGGCAATGGAGGAGGTATCGGATGGGCACTCATAGATGACATCTGTCATGCCGAAATAAAAGAGGAAAAAATCATCAATAAACGGTTTTATCATACGATCAAGGAGGTAAAAAATGGAGAAGGGCCACACCCCATTAAAACTCCACAAGGATGGTTACATTTAGCACATGGTGTAAGAGGATGCGCAGCCGGATTACGCTATGTATTATACTTATACATGACTTCTTTAGAAGATCCGACAGAAATTATAGCTGAACCTGCAGGTTATTTCATGGCCCCTATAGGAGAAGAAAGAATCGGTGATGTATCGAATGTATTATTCTCAAACGGATGGATTGAAGATGATAACGGAAAAATTTATATCTATTATGCGTCTTCGGACACCCGTCTTCATGTAGCCGAATCAACAGTAAGCCAGCTTGTAGATTATTGTCTGCACACACCAACCGACGGTTTCCGTTCTATAGAATCTGTGAAGCGGATCATTACTATGGTAAACCACAATAAACAATACCTGAAACAATAAATACATCACCATGGAAAACATAAAACTAAGAGAAAAAATCGGGTATGGATTAGGAGATGCTGCTTCTTCCATGTTTTGGAAGTTATTCACAATGTATCTGCTATTCTTCTACACAGACGTGGTAGGTATCTCTTCGGCAGTGGTAGGAACAATGTTCCTTATCACACGCATTTGGGACACTTTCCTCGATCCGTTTGTCGGAATATTAGGCGACCGGACAAACTCACGCTGGGGTAAATTCCGCCCCTACCTACTATGGATAGCCATACCATTCGGCATCTGTGGTATACTGACCTTCTCATCTTTTGGAGATAACATGACTACCAAAATAATATTTGCCTATGCCACATATACCCTTATGATGATGGTATATTCATTAATCAATGTTCCGTACGCATCTCTATTAGGAGTAATGTCTGCCAATCCACAAGTACGCACAGAGTTCTCCTCCTACCGCATGACATTTGCTTTTGGAGGAAGTATTCTGGTACTATTCCTCATTGAGCCACTGGTTGATATATTCAGTAAAATGAAGATAACGGAAAATATACCTGACATCGCTTTCGGCTGGCAGATGGCTGCAGTCGTATTTGCGATTATGGCTAGTGGAATGTTCTTATTAACTTTTCTATGGACAAAAGAAAGAGTGCAGCCCATAAAGGAAGAAAAAGGATCACTGAAAGAAGATCTGAAAGATCTGGGCAGAAACAAACCCTGGTGGATTCTTTTATGCGCAGGAATCATGGCATTAGTGTTCAATTCTCTTCGTGACGGTTCTGCTGTATTCTATTTCAAATATTATGTAGACAGCTCCGATACATTCTCTTTCTCATTCATGAATAGTGCCATTACTCTAATCACGATCTACTTGGTATTAGGACAAGCCGCCAATATCCTCGGAATCATGTTTGTGCCATCACTCACCAAAAGAATCGGTAAAAAGAAAACTTATTTTGTAGCAATGGTTGGCGCTACCATTCTAAGTGTTTTATTCTACTTCCTTCCTAAAGATTTTATCTGGGGAATTCTTTGTTTACAGGTCTTAATAAGTATCTGTGCGGGTATTATTTCTCCTTTATTATGGTCTATGTATGCAGATATATCAGACTATTCCGAATGGAAAACCGGAAGACGGGCAACCGGCCTGATATTCTCTTCTTCGTCCATGTCTCAAAAGTTCGGTTGGACAATCGGAGGTGCTTTGACCGGATGGCTACTGGCCTATTTCGGTTTCAAAGCAAATGTAATCCAATCCGACTTTGCTCAAACCGGCATTTGTATGATGATGAGTATCTTCCCGGCAATTGCCACCATGCTATCAGCATTCTTCATTTCACGTTATCCGTTAAATGAAAAAAGATTATATGAAATATCAACAGAACTCGAAGAGAGAAGAAAAAAGTAAATTCATCACTAACCAACTAACCAATATGGCTCATATTCCAATTCGGTCCTATTTATATTTACTATTGGGCACAACCCTATTCTCATGTGTACCTCAAGAGCTAAAACCGCCATTTGAATTAAAATGTGAGAATATACCCGTTCCTGTAGGAGTAGATACTCAAACTCCCAGACTCTCCTGGAAACTTCCGCTACTAGAGGAAGATAGTATCAACAGAGTTGAAATATGGCTATCAACAGACAGTACTCAATTATCAGGCAGACAGTCCGGTTATTGGAACAAATCCATCATAGGAGCTCCCATAAGAGTCTCCTATGATGGACAACCATTAGATTCATATACAACATATTATTGGAAAATAGGCTATCAAACCTCTTCCAAACAGAAAACTACATTTTCTCCAATATCCTCCTTCACAACAGGATGTTTATCACCCGACAACTGGAAAGGGAAATGGATTACTGACAAACATGACATCACATACCGTCCGGCACCCTATTATAGAAAGAGCTTCCAATTAGACAAAACAATCGAGCAAGCCTTACTCACTATTGCATCGGCAGGCCTGCATGAGCTCTCTATCAACGGGCAACGGGCAGGAAATCATTTCCTTGACCCTATGTATACACATTTCGACAAACGTATACTATCAGTCACTCATGATGTTACGTCATTACTATCTCTGGGTGAAAATGTAATAGGAGTACAACTGGGGAACGGCTGGTATAATCATCAATCCACAGCAGTATGGTTTTTCGACAAGGCTTCATGGAGAAACCGCCCTAAATTCACAGCACAACTCCATCTGCGTTACACAGATGGAACAACAGAATATCTGGGTACTGACTCAACCTGGCAAACAACTGACAGCCCGGTTATTTTCAACAGCATCTATACAGCCGAGCATTATGATGCACAGAAAGAATTAGCAGGCTGGGACTCCCCCGGATTCAACGCTACCGGATGGTATCATGCACAAGAAACCGAATCGCCTACGGAAACGATCAAATCACAAGTTATGCATCCGATTCGTGAAACGGCCCGCTATACAGCAACTCAATGTAAAAAAATAAATGACAGCTGCTACGTCTATCATTTCCCCCAAAACATTGCAGGTGTCACCGAGCTAAAAGTGAAAGGAAAAAAGGAACAAAACTGCGCCTGAAACATGGGGAACTTTTAGACAAAAACGGTATGGTAAACATGGCAAATATAGATTATCACTACCGGCCGACAGACGACAGCGATCCTTTTCAAACAGACATCGTCATACTTAGCGGAAAGCAAGATAGATTCATGCCCAAATTCAACTACAAAGGTTTTCAGTTTGTAGAAGTCTCATCATCTGCCCCCATTCAATTATCCGACGAAAATCTTATTGCAGTAGAAATGCACAGTGATGTTCCGATCATCGGCTACTGGTCTTCGTCATCCGATCTGCTAAACAAAATATGGAAAGCCACTAACAGTTCCTATTTAGCCAACTTGTTCGGTTACCCGACTGACTGCCCTCAACGGGAAAAGAATGGCTGGACAGGAGATGCACATATTGCCATAGAAACAGGATTATACAATTTCGATGGTATCTCTATATATGAGAAATGGATGAACGACTTTTGTGATGAACAAAAAGACAACGGAGTCCTCCCATGTATCATCCCAACTTCTGTATGGGGCTATGATTGGGCCAACGGGGTCGACTGGACGAGTGCTGTCGCCATTATCCCCTGGGAAATTTATCGATTTTACGGAGATACCACATTACTCCGCCGCATGTACGGACCAATCAAAAAATATGTCTCCTATATAGAATCCATATCAACCAATCATCTTACAGACTGGGGACTGGGCGACTGGGTACCTGTACGCTCAAAAAGCAATATAACCTTGACTTCCTCTATCTATTATTATACGGACGTCTGTATTCTGGCCAAAGCAGCCAGACTTTTCGGATATGCCGAAGATGCCTCCTATTATAACACGCTGGCACAAAAATAAAAGAGGCTATCAACACCAGTTTTCTCAATAAGGAAACAGGAATATATGCAGAGGGAACACAGACAGAACTTGCCATGCCATTATACTGGGGAATCGTTCCGGAAGAAGATAAAAAGAAAGTTGCTGCCAGACTACATGAATTGGTAGAAAAAGACGATTATCATCTGGACGTCGGTTTATTAGGAAGCAAGGCCCTACTTTCCGCCCTGTCAGATAACGGATATGCGGAAACAGCTTACAAAGTCGCATCACAAGACACCTATCCTTCCTGGGGGTACTGGATCAAACAAGGTGCTACAACTCTACATGAAAATTGGCGGACAGATGTCGTTATCGACAACTCATATAACCATATTATGTTCGGAGAAATAGGAGCATGGCTATACAAAGGACTGGGAGGAATTCAGATAGATGAAAAACATCCCGGATTCAAGCATATTTTGCTAAAACCTTTCTTTCCGGCAGACATGAATGAACTTACCATACGCTATAATACTCCCTATGGCTGGTTAAATATCAACTGGGTTCGTCAAACTAATGACTGCATCCGTTATACAATCGATATTCCGGCAGGCACTTCTGCAACATTTGTTCCTTTTACAATGCCAGAACCCCAAAAATCGATAACTTTACAAGCCGGAAAACATTCACTTGAACTTGATTTTATTCACCAATTAATCAATCAACGATAACTATGTACAAAAGAATCACCTTATTCACATTCATTTGCCTGCTCGCTTTAGCAGGAATAGCCCAAAATAAAGACACTTATACCATTTTATTATCCGGAGCATCTTTTGCCGAACCTAACAATAAGTGGTTTGAAATGGGATGTCGTGCCCTTCACGCCATCCCCATCAATCGGGCTGTAAGTGCAGAATCTATTGCTCACACTGCAAATAAAATGCTGGACGGCACTCTCTATACCCCGGAAGAGTTCGATAACATTGATGTATTTGTCTTGATGCAAGTACATGAAAAAGACGTATATAACGAAGCAAACTTAAAAGAGAACTACAAGGATTATAAAACTCCTTTTGATGCTTCCGACTATGCCGTTTGCTATGATTATGTCATCAAGCGCTACATATCAGACTGTTATAACCAGAAATTTAATCCAAAATCCAGATATTATAACACTCCTTATGGGAAACCTGCTTCTATTGTCTTATGTACTCATTGGCATGACAGTCGTCCGATATTCAACACTTCGGTCCGAAAACTGGCAGAAAAATGGGGATTCCCAGTAGTTGAATTCGACAGATACATCGGATTCTCCAAAAACCAGAAACATCCGGTTACAGGAAAACAATATAGCCTAATTTACACTGGGGATTCACAAGAGACTCATGGAGAAGTATTTGGATGGCATCCGCCACATGGAGAACATTCATTTATTCAACAGCGCATGGCTGCAATCTTTGCCGATACGCTTCGTAAGATATTGCTTCCCAAAGAATATATTAATGAATAATCACCAAATACTCATCGGATGAAAAAACTTCTATCATTAACAGTTTGCTTGTTATTTGTCCTATCACAAATAATGGCACAGCTTTCCGTACCTTCTTTCTTTTCAGACCACATGGTGCTGCAACGTGAGAAGCCAATCAATATATGGGGAACTGCCAGTGCCGGTGAGCGAATTAGCGTAACATTAGGAAATGCTCAAAAGAGTACCCGAACCGATAAAAATGGAAAATGGTCAGTCAGCCTGCCCCCTATGCAAGCCGGTGGACCGTATACTCTAAATGTAAAAAGCCTCAAGCAGACTTTATCATTTACAGATATTTTAATCGGTGAAGTATGGATTTGTAGCGGACAGTCAAATATGGAGTTTCGTCTGCGTAGCGCTAATCATGCTACCGAAGAAGTCGCAGCTGCCAATTACCCTCAAATCCGTTCATTCAACGTAATTCAAGAAATGGGGCACACTCCTAAAACCGACTTAAAAGGTAAATGGGAAGTATGTTCACCCGCCTCCGCTTCTGATTTTTCAGCTGTCGGCTATTTCTTTGCGCGTGAATTATACCAAAAACTCAATATTCCTATCGGATTCATCAACTCCTCATGGGGTGGTACGGACATCGAAACCTGGATGAGCATGGAAGTGATAGAGCATTTCCCGAAATATGAAAAATCATTAGCCCGTATGCGCTCTTCTGAATTCGAAGAATACATCAAGCACAGTGACAAAGTCAAAAAAGAATTCGAACAAGCCATCATAAACGAACCGGGAGAAAAAGAGAAATGGTATTTAGAAAACACCCCTACAGAAAACTGGAAGGAACATATTGTTCCGTCATTATGGTCAAATGAAGAGTTATCCGGTATAGATGGAGTTGTATGGTTTACTTATCAGTTTTCCATACCGGCCAACTGTTTAGGACAGGATGCAGAATTGAGTCTCGGTACTATCGATGACGATGACATTACCTGGGTTAACGGACATGAAGTAGGACGAACGGTAGGATATGACCTGAAACGTTTATACAAGATCCCGGCAGAAGTATTAAAGGAACAGAATACCATCACTATTAAAATATCCGACTATCGTGGAGGAGGTGGTCTATATGGTCCTAAAGATGAAGTATACCTGAAAATCAACAACCGAATTTTCCCTTTGTGTGATAATTGGAAGTATAAAGTTGCAGTATCGAGTGCACAATATGATTATGTAGAATATGGTCCTAACGCTTTTCCTTCTTTGCTGTTCAACGCAATGATTCATCCGCTGGTAGGTTTGGGGATGAAAGGGGTAATCTGGTATCAGGGAGAAAACAATGCCGCCCGCGCCAACGAATACATTGATTTATTTCCGGCTTTAATTAAAGACTGGAGAAGCAGATGGAATAACGAATTCCCATTTTATTGGGTTCAATTAGCAAACTTCATGTCTCCGGCCAAGCAGCCTTCCGAAAGTCATTGGGCAAACCTGCGGGATACACAGTCGAAGACACTGGCCTTACCACATACAGGACAGGCCGTCATTATAGACATCGGTGAAGAAAATGACATACATCCCCGCAACAAACAAGATGTAGGTAAACGACTTGCTTTGCATGCTCTCCACAATGATTACGGATATAACTCTATTGTTTGCACCGGCCCGATATTCCAGTCGGTAAAAAGAATCGGAGATGCACTGGAGATCACCTTTAACGCTTGTGACGAGCAACTAGTAGCTCGTAATAAATATGGCTATTTATCAGGATTCGCCATTGCCGGCGCAGATGGAAAATACCAATGGGCACAGGCTAAAATCGAAAACAATAAAGTAATAGTATGGAATAAGGAAATACAGCAACCGGTCTCTGTACGATATGCTTGGGGAGATAATCCCGATGATGCTAACTTATACAACGCAGCCGGTTTACCTGCCTCGCCTTTCGAAGGACACATCAGCCAATAAACGGCCTACAAAAACAGAAAAAGAATACCGGCAATGAATGTATGATCATCATTTCCGGTATTTTTCATATTTACAGTCCACTCCCTAATCGTCCAGAGACGATATTTTCTCTTTCCGGCGCGTTGTAATTTAAAGATTATCACGTATCTTTGCCTGCTCAAATCATAAATACGAGATATGGCTATTACAATCAAAAAAGTCTCCACAAAGAGAGAACTTAAGAAATTTATCCGTTTCAATTACAGAATGTACAAGGGTAACCCTTACTCTGTGCCTGACCTCTATGACGACATGCTTAACACCTTCAACAAGAAGAAAAACGCAGCATTCGAATTCTGTGAAGCAGATTATTTCCTCGCATACCGGGACGATAAAATAGTAGGACGTGTAGCTGCAATCATCAACAATCAGGCGAACGAGAAGTGGGAATGTAAAAACGTTCGTTTCGGATGGATAGACTTCATCGACGATCCCGAAGTATCATCCGCACTTATCAAAACAGTGGAAGAATGGGGAAAAGAACGGGGTATGACTCATATTGCCGGTCCTCTCGGATTTACTGATTTCGATGCGGAAGGAATGTTAGTTGAAGGATTCGACCAACTTAGCACCATGGCTACTATCTACAACTACCCATACTATCCTGTACACATGGAAAAGTTAGGCTTCGAGAAAGACGCCGACTGGGTGGAATACAAAATCTACATACCGGATGCCATTCCCGACAAGCATAAACGTATCTCCGAACTGATCCAACGAAAATATAACCTCAAGATAAAGAAATATACTTCCGGAAGAAAAATAGCCAAAGACTACGGACAGAAGATTTTCGAGCTGATGAATGAAGCATACAGTCCTCTTTATGGCTATTCTCCGTTGACACAGCGGCAAATCGACCAATACGTGAAAATGTATCTGCCGATCCTTGACTTACGGATGGTTACACTGATTACTGATGCCAATGACGAACTGGTCTGTGTAGGTATCTCCATGCCATCTCTCGCCGAAGCTTTACAGAAATCACACGGGCGTCTGTTGCCACTCGGATGGTTCTATCTGTTAAAGGCACTATTTATGAAACGCCGTGCCAAAATGCTTGATCTGCTACTCGTTGCAGTGAAACCGGAATATCAAAACAAAGGTGTTAACGCTTTGTTATTTTCCGATTTAATTCCAGTTTATCAAAAATTAGGTTTTATCTTTGCGGAAAGCAACCCCGAACTGGAACTGAACGGAAAAGTTCAGGCACAATGGGATTACTTTGAGACTCAACAACATAAGCGCCGCCGTGCGTTCATCAAAGAGATAAAATAAAAAACAGCTATGGAAGAGAACGAATTGATACCTGTAGACAACAACAATGCAGTAGAGTACACTGACGACAACATCCGTCACCTAAGTGACATGGAACATGTACGCACACGCCCCGGTATGTATATCGGAAGGCTGGGCGACGGTGCACATGCCGAAGACGGAATCTATGTCCTCCTGAAAGAAGTAATTGACAACAGTATTGACGAGTTCAAAATGCAAGCCGGTAAGAAAATCGAGATTACCGTTGAAGAAAACCTCCGTGTCAGCGTACGTGACTACGGACGAGGCATCCCGCAGGGAAAACTCATCGAAGCCGTCAGCATGCTGAACACTGGTGGTAAGTACGACAGCAAAGCGTTTAAGAAAAGTGTCGGACTAAACGGTGTCGGTGTGAAAGCCGTCAATGCCTTGAGCTCCCGTTTTGAGGTACGCAGTTACCGCGATGGCAAAGTACGTATCGCCACTTTCTCAAAAGGAAACCTGCTGACCGACGAGACGCAGAATACCGAAGAAGAAAACGGAACTTACATCTTCTTCGAACCGGATAATACATTATTCCTGAATTACTGTTTCAAGCCTGAATTTATTGAGACAATGCTACGTAATTACACGTACCTCAATACCGGGCTTGCCATTATCTATAACGGACACCGTATCTTGTCGCGCAACGGCCTGGTAGACCTTTTGAACGACAATATGACGGCAACCGGACTTTACCCGATCATCCACCTGAAAGGGGAAGACATCGAAATCGCCTTCACGCATACCGGACAATACGGAGAAGAATATTACTCCTTCGTCAACGGTCAGCATACTACCCAAGGAGGTACGCATCAGAGTGCTTTCAAGGAACACATCGCCCGCACCATCAAAGAGTTCTTCAACAAGAACATGGACTATACCGACATTCGTAACGGACTGGTTGCTGCCATTGCCGTCAATGTGGAAGAGCCTATCTTTGAGAGTCAGACGAAAACGAAGCTGGGTTCTACCAATATGGTTCCCGGCGGAGTGACAGTCAATAAATATGTAGGCGACTTTATCAAACAGGAAGTGGACAACTTCTTGCACAAGAATGCGGATGTAGCCGAAGCGATACAACAAAAGATCCAAGAATCCGAGAAAGAGCGTAAAGCCATTGCAGGTGTAACCAAACTTGCCCGTGAGCGTGCAAAGAAAGCGAACCTGCACAACCGCAAATTACGTGACTGCCGTATTCACCTCAACGACCCGAAAGGAAAAGGACTGGAAGAAGACTCCTGCATCTTTATCACCGAGGGGGACTCTGCAAGTGGTTCCATCACCAAAAGCCGTGATGTGAACACGCAAGCAGTGTTCAGTCTACGTGGTAAACCGCTGAATTCTTTCGGGTTAACTAAGAAAGTGGTCTACGAGAACGAAGAATTTAATCTGCTTCAGGCAGCCCTGAATATAGAAGATGGCTTGGACGGACTACGCTACAACAAAGTCATCGTAGCAACCGATGCCGATGTGGACGGTATGCATATCCGCCTGCTATTAATTACTTTCTTCCTGCAATTCTTCCCTGACCTTATAAAAAAAGGCCACGTATATATTCTGCAAACGCCTTTGTTCCGTGTACGCAATAAGAAAAAAACAATCTATTGTTATAGTGAAGAAGAGCGTGTCAATGCAATTAACGAACTAAGCCCGAATCCGGAGATCACGCGATTTAAAGGTTTAGGAGAGATTTCACCGGACGAGTTCAAGCATTTCATCGGTAAAGACATGCGTCTGGAGCAAGTTTCTTTGCGAAAGACGGATGCAGTGAAAGAACTACTTGAATTCTACATGGGTAAAAATACCATGGAACGACAGAACTTTATTATAGATAATCTGGTTATAGAAGAAGATTTGGCATCATGAGAAAAGCAATATTCCCGGGTACTTTTGACCCCTTCACCATCGGACATTATTCGGTAGTGGAACGTGCACTCACCTTTATGGACGAAATCGTGATAGGAATCGGTATCAATGAGAACAAGAATACATACTTTCCCATTGAGAAAAGAGAGGAAATGATTCGGGAACTTTACAAGGATGAGCCTCGTATAAAAGTGATGTCCTACGACTGTCTGACCATTGATTTTGCGCAGGAAGTAGGAGCCAGGTTTATTGTCCGCGGTATCCGTACAGTGAAAGATTTCGAGTATGAAGAAACGATTGCGGACATCAACCGCAAACTGGCAGGCATTGAAACCATCCTGCTCTTCACAGAACCGGAACTGACTTGCGTCAGCTCGACGATTGTACGCGAATTATTGACTTATAATAAAGATATCAGCCAGTTTATTCCCAAAGGAATGAGGATAAGTTGAGAGTTGAGAAGGATGCAGGCGTATCTGTGCCCGGTTGTTAATACTCGGCTATTAATATAAAGTAAGATTATGAATAAGATTAAAATATACGTCCTTTTGGCTTGCCTGTGGGCAGTATCAGCCTTACAGGCCCAAAATTTCGGTTCTGAAGCCATGCGCAAGCTACAAATGGCAGAGTTCGCAATCTCCCATTTCTATGTAGACAAAGTAGATGAAGACAAGTTGGTGGAAGAAGCCATCATCAAGATGCTGGCACAACTCGACCCGCACTCTACCTACTCGGACGCAGAAGAAGTGAAGAAAATGAACGAACCTCTTCAAGGTAACTTCGAAGGTATTGGAGTTCAGTTTCAGATGATTGAAGATACCCTGTTAGTAGTGCAACCCGTCAGCAACGGACCCTCCGAAAAAGTCGGCATCCTTGCCGGTGACCGTATTGTTGCGGTCAATGACAGCGCCATTGCCGGAGTGAAAATGAGTACGGAAGATATTATGAAGCGTCTTCGTGGTCCGAAAGGCTCTAAAGTCAACCTGACTATCGTTCGTCGTGGCGTGCAAGATCCTTTATTGTTCACTGTGAAAAGAGATAAAATACCTATCCTTAGCCTCGATGCTTCTTACATGATTCAGCCTAAAACAGGTTATATCCGCATCAACCGCTTCGGAGCAACCACTGCCGAAGAATTCAAGAAAGCAATGACAAGCCTTCAGAAACAAGGTATGAAGGACCTGATTCTCGACCTGCAAGGAAACGGAGGAGGTTACCTGAATGCAGCCATCGACCTTGCCAACGAATTCCTGGGGCAAAAAGAATTGATTGTCTACACGGAAGGACGGACTGCCAAACGCAGTGATTTCTACGCCAAAGGAAACGGAGATTTCCGTAATGGACGTCTTATCATCCTAGTAGATGAATATACGGCTTCCGCCAGCGAAATTGTCAGCGGTGCAGTGCAGGATTGGGATAGAGGAATTATCGTAGGACGCCGTTCTTTCGGCAAAGGATTGGTGCAACGCCCTATCGACCTGCCGGACGGCTCCATGATTCGTTTGACTATTGCGCGCTATTATACTCCATCGGGACGTTCCATCCAGAAACCGTACGACAGTACTGTCGATTACAACAAGGATCTGATAGAACGTTTCAACCACGGTGAACTGATGAATGCTGACAGTATTCACTTCCCTGATTCACTGAAAGCACAAACCAAGAAGCTAGGACGCACTGTTTATGGCGGAGGGGGTATCATGCCGGACTATTTCGTACCTATCGATACTACTCTTTATACGGATTATCACCGTAATCTGGTAGCTAAAGGAGCCGTGATTAAATTCACCATGCAGTTTATCGAAGGACACCGGAAAGAGTTGAAAAACAAATATAAAAAATTCGAATCGTTTGATGAAAAGTTCGTAGTCGATGATGATATGCTCGCTACTTTAAAAGAAATAGGAGAGAAAGAAGGAGTGAAATTCAATGAAGAACAATATCAGAAGTCGCTTCCCCTTATCAAGACGCAGCTTAAAGCACTGATAGCCCGTGACCTTTGGGATATGAACGAATATTTCCAGGTAATGAATACCACCAATGAGAGTATACAAAAGGCGCTGGAGATACTGAATTCGGATGAGTATCAGAAGAAGCTGAAACAGGGTATTCAGTAAACAATCATAAGACATCATTTTTCAGTTCGGTGGACATATATACTCACTATAGTGAAAAAATATCTATCATAAGTATCATTCATTTTGATACTCTTCTCATTATCAAAGAAATAAGTATGATAGATAGCTTTTAAAAAAGGTATCTATCATACTTTTACCAGCAAAAACAGGTTATCTATCATCTACAAAATAGCCGAATAAAGGCCCTATATGCATAAGATAGCTTGTTTTTGTTGAATAGTTTAATTCTCCCCTGCCCTATATCTATCAGATAGAACAAGGCGTATAAATACCTCAAACAAGCAGAGATAGTTTGCTTTTCTCCCTGATATAGTTTATCTTTGTTACCGATATAGTTCATTCTTCATGGCCGTGGCGGATTCCTACCACGGCCGTGGAAAGATACTACCACAGCCATGAAGAGATCTCTCCACGGCCGTGGGAAACTAATGATAAAGGCACCGGAAGACAACTATCCCTATGCCTTAGTCCAAGAATAAAGGCAGGATAACTTATAAAAGCCGCTTGATAGCAAACAAACAACAGCTATATAACACCCTCCCCCTAAGTCCGAAGATGATCGATTAGCTTTGCAACAACAGAAAACAATGTCCTTATAGGCTTGCAACGGTAAATTAAAGGTACGTAGTAATGTATAAGGCAAAAAACAAATAAATAATGGCAATACAATTTGAATTGTACAAGACTCCCCGTCCCAAGGATGAGGAAGACAAAGAAGTGTATCACGCACGTGTAGTCAACTTCCAACACATTGACACAGACTATTTGGCAAAAGAAATCCAGATAGCAACTTCTCTAACTGAAGGGGATGTAAAGTCAGTTCTCGAATCCCTAAGTCATTTTATGGGGGATCGTCTTCGGGAAGGACAAAGCGTCCATCTGGATGGCATCGGTTATTTCCAGATAAAGCTGAATAGTCAAGAACCTATCACTTCGCCCAAACTAAAAGCGAATCAGATAAAACTCAAAGCCAACATCAGCTTTAAAGCGGACGTCAAACTGAAAAAGTCTGTCAGTGTTGTTCATGTGGAGCGAAGTAAACTGAAACCCCATTCGGCTGTCCTTTCAAATGACGAGATAGACAAATTGCTGACAAACTACTTCAAGAGCAACCCTGTATTAACCCGTCGCGACTTTCAAGGATTGTGCGGCTTTACCCCTACCACTGCCGCACGGCAAATCAAACGGCTGAAAGAGGAGGAGAAGAAGTTGAAGAATATCAATACTTATTATAATCCGATTTATGTGCCGATGCCAGGATATTATGGCAAGGCGGAGATGAAGACAGATGAATAAAAGGAACAAACATAATACAGAAATAAAATGAAATCAGAAGAAATAAAAGAGCTATTTAAGCAGTTTGAGAGCATTGTTTGCGAATACAACAAAGTGGAATGTTGGAGTGCGAGAGAACTTTATCCATTGTTAGGATATTCTCAATGGCGTAACTTCCTGTCTATCATAGAGAAAGTAAAAGATGCATGTAAAAATGCCGGAGAAAATATTGCATACCATTTTGCTGACGTCAGCAAAATGGTTATATTAGGTTCAGGCGCTGAAAGAGAAGTAGATAACATCTTTCTGACCCGTTATGCCTGCTATCTGGTAGCACAAAATGGAGATTCTCGAAAGCAAGAAATTGCCTTTGCTCAAAACTACTTTGCAATACAAACGCGCCGTGCAGAATTAGTAGAGCAACGTTTAATAGAATATGAACGTGTCCAAGCACGTACCAAACTAGCCGAGACAGAGAAACTTCTCTCGGGTGTTTTATATGAAAGAGGAGTTGACAATCAAGGATTCGCCATTATACGTTCCAAAGGAGATAAAGCACTGTTTCACATGGACACCAAAATGCTAAAACGTAAACTTGGCGTACCTGATAGCCGACCATTGGCTGATTTTCTTCCGACCATCAGCATAAAAGCCAAAGACTTTGCCGCAGAAATGACCTCTGTGAATGTTCAGCAAAAAGACCTATACGGACAAACTGCCATTGAAAATGAACATGTTGACAATAATGTCGCAGTCAGAGATATGCTTGTTGGTAGAGGCATATTTCCTGAACAAATTCCTGCAAATGAAGATATTGCGGCAGGGGTATTTCTCTAAAGAAAAACGTTTTAACACATTCTTTATAAATCTGATTTATAATAAAGGAGGGGAGGAACCTATTAAAACAGAGCCTGTTAGGCAGCATCTATAAAAAGGATTTACAAGCAGCAGTCGTGCGAACTAAGTCATTCCCTCAATTCTTCAGTCATTGTTTTTAGTAATGACCTGCTGTCACTTAACGGCAAATCCGTAGCTAAATCCCAACTCATCATACCTTTCAGCTTCTGTTCCTTTGCATAACGGGTTTTGATACGAATGTTATCCTGACCGTCAAACACATAAGTATCTCCCTGATAGATCACTTCATTCTGTGCAGGACTCGTAACCAATCCATTCTGTACAAAATTGAAATAAGCCTCTGTCTTCTTTGAATTATCTTTGGTCACCCCATAAAAAGGAACTCCTGCTACCAGTTTTTCCCTCGGAATGCCATACTCCAATACCATCTGTATATCCGAACAATATTTCTCTATCGGAAAACGAACCGGTGAAGGACCATAGCACTGAAGTGAAATAAAATCAACAGCTTCAATAGCTTCCTTACTAATCTTATAACAAACAGGATGCAGAGATACACTGAAAAGATACTTGTCTCCCAACACTTCCCGCATCTTCAGGATAGCCAAACTATAATCTTTATATTCTTTCTCATTTTCCGCCCACTCAAAATCAAGATCAATGCCATCCAGTTTATTCTTTTCCAGTACAGTCTTTATGTTCTTTGCAAACGTCGTACGAGCGGCCTCATCGGCCACCATCGCTTTCCATTCGCCACTGGAAGCTCCCAAACGTATTTTCACTTTTGTACCTTTTACTTTTGCACGAACCGATTTAATCAAACCTTCCCAAGTGGTCACCCCTTTTCCCTGAAATACACGTGGATTCTCAAAAGACAATGATCCGTCTTTATTAGGATGAACATTCAAGAAAATAAGGTCGTCACTTGCCCGCAAGCTTTCTGTAGAGATACGACCACGGTTGTAAAAATTACCCCGCACATAAGAACTGACCATATAGTCTTGCTGTGCAAACAATGATAATCCAACAAACAAAAAAAAGAAGAATACAATTTTTCTTAGCATTAGCATAATGATTGATAATTAAAACGTTTAGATTGCAAAAATACGCATATCAAAGGGAAACAGATGTTCAAAAACAACTATAATACTTCCAAAAATCAACATAAAGTTTTCTATTCAGAAATTTACAACAGATAAATATTGAATTCTCTAACATCATCCAAAGGGATAAGAATAATATTTGCAGGTTTCTACTAAAACATAAATAAAAGAAAGAGTTCCATTTTCCGCAAAAAAAGCCTATCTTTGTTCCGTTAAGATAATAAATCACGCATAAAACTCATGCCAGGAGATTCATTTTGCATACAATATACCAACTGTACGGGATGTCCAAAAAATGTTGAGAATATCCTTGTATATAGAAACTTACCTAAAGGAGAGCATATCCCCAAGGATAAGTGTACGCAGAATTGTATGCTTTTTATGATAAAGGGCGAATTACTTATCAATAGCGAAGAGCATCCCGGAATAACGTTACGCGAGAAACAAATTGTTTTGCAAGCTATTGGCTCCAAGGTCGAAATACTGGCACTGACAGATGTTGAATATGTTGTCTACTGGTTCAACGAACTGCCTTTGCTTTGCGAAGACCGATATAAGGAAATGATGGAACAGGCGGAAGCTCCTTTGACCTACACTCCACTGATTATGAGCGAAAGGCTTTACCACCTTGTCACCAGTATGCCCGAATTCCTCGCTGAAGAAAACCCTTGCAGCAAGTATATCGACTTAAAATGCAAAGAACTGGTTTTCTTGATTACCAACTTCTATCCGCTGCCCCAACTGGGTTCATTCTTCTATCCGATCAGCACTTATACGGAAAGTTTCCACTATTTCGTCATGCAGAATTACAGCAACGTGAAGAACGTGGAAGAATTTGCGCATCTGGGAGGATATACGACCACTACTTTCCGCCGCCTTTTCAAAAACCTCTATGGTGTGCCCGTATACGAATGGATACTGGAAAAGAAACGGGAAGGAATCCTGGAAGACCTGCAGCACACCAAAATGCGAATCACTGAAATCTGTAACAGATACGGATTCGACTCCCTGTCGCATTTCGCACACTTCTGTAAAGACTCTTTTGGCGATACCCCACGCGCTTTACGCAAAAAAGCAGCCGGTGGTGAGAAAATCGGAAAGGTACAATAAACAGTCCCATCCTACTAATGTGCCAATCAGTTGCACCATGCGCGCATACTGGCTGGCATATTGACACATTGGCGCATTGATCTATTATTAAAGAATTATTTCTTTAATTCCTTGCTCAATCAATCTATTTCCCCTATTTTTGCAGTCCGTAAGAGGTGTAAAACGTCGAAATTTTAGTTCTAACAATTAAATAATTTAAATTCAATCATTTATGTGGTTAAGTAATTCATCTGTAGGAAGGAAAGTGGTGATGAGCGTTACCGGTATCGCCCTTGTCCTGTTTCTAACATTTCACATGGCGATGAACTTGGTTGCAATCATCTCGGCTGATGGTTACAACATGATTTGTGAGTTCCTGGGAGCAAACTGGTATGCGTTAGTGGCTACCGCAGGACTAGCCGCTCTTTTTGTGATTCACATCATCTACGCATTCTGGCTGACAATGCAGAATCGCAAAGCGCGTGGTAGCGAACGCTATGCAGTGGTTGACAAACCAAAAACTGTAGAATGGGCATCTCAAAACATGTTGGTGCTGGGTCTGATCGTTATCGTAGGTCTTGGTTTGCACCTCTTCAACTTCTGGGCAAAAATGCAGTTGCCGGAACTGATGCACAACATGGGCATGCACGCTGATACACTGACGCTGGCTTATGCCGCTAACGGTGCTTATCACATCCAGCAGACTTTCTCTAGCCCGGTTTACGTAGTTCTTTACCTCGTTTGGCTGTTTGCTTTGTGGTTCCACCTGACTCACGGTTTCTGGAGCTCTATGCAATCACTGGGATGGAACAACAAAGTATGGATCAATCGTTGGAAATGTATTTCTAACATCTATTCTACGATTGTTGTACTCGGTTTCGCACTGGTAGTAGTGGTATTCTTCGTGAAAACACTGATTTGTGGCGGTGCTTGCTAAATAGTAAATTGTAAATGATTAAATTGTAAATAATATTATGATCAAGATAGATTCAAAAATTCCAGAAGGCCCGGTGGCTGAGAAATGGACCAACTATAAAGCTCACCAGAAATTGGTGAACCCCGCTAATAAACGTCGTTTGGACATCATCGTTGTGGGTACGGGTCTGGCAGGTGCTTCTGCCGCTGCTTCACTTGGTGAAATGGGTTTCAGAGTATTCAATTTCTGTATTCAGGATTCTCCCCGTCGTGCACACTCTATCGCTGCACAGGGTGGTATCAATGCTGCAAAGAATTATCAAAATGATGGTGACTCGGTTTACCGTCTGTTCTACGATACTGTAAAAGGTGGCGACTATCGTGCCCGTGAAGCAAACGTATATCGTTTGGCTGAAGTGTCTAACGCTATCATCGACCAATGTGTAGCGCAAGGTGTTCCTTTCGCTCGCGAATATGGCGGTACACTGGATAACCGTTCTTTCGGTGGCGCACAGGTATCCCGTACTTTCTACGCTAAAGGCCAGACTGGTCAGCAGTTGCTGCTGGGTGCTTACTCTGCATTGAGCCGTCAGGTAAACGTAGGTACTGTTAAACTGTATACCCGCTACGAAATGCAGGATGTTGTCATCGTTGACGGACGTGCCCGCGGTATCATCGCAAAAAATCTTGTAACAGGCGAATTGGAACGTTTCGCCGCTCACGCTGTAGTAATCGCTACCGGTGGTTATGGTAACGCTTACTTCCTGTCTACTAACGCTATGGGTTGTAACTGTACAGCTGCTATCTCTTGCTACCGCAAGGGTGCTGTATTCGCAAATCCTGCATACGTTCAGATTCACCCGACTTGTATTCCGGTACATGGCGACAAGCAGTCTAAGCTGACTTTGATGTCTGAATCTCTCCGTAACGACGGTCGTATCTGGGTTCCGAAGAAGAAAGAAGATGCTGTAAAACTCCAGAAAGGCGAAATCAAAGGAAGTGATATTCCGGAAGAAGACCGCGACTATTACTTGGAACGCCGCTATCCGGCATTCGGTAACCTAGTTCCGCGTGACGTTGCCAGCCGTGCCGCTAAAGAACGTTGCGACGCTGGTTTCGGTGTAAACAACACAGGTTTGGCCGTATTCCTCGACTTCTCTGAAGCTATCAACCGTTTGGGTATCGACGTTGTTCTTCAACGTTATGGTAACCTCTTTGATATGTACGAAGAAATCACTGACGTTAATCCGGGCGAACTGGCTAAAGAAATCAGTGGTGTGAAATATTATAACCCGATGATGATTTATCCGGCTATCCACTATACAATGGGTGGTATCTGGGTAGACTACGAACTGCAAACCACTATCAAGGGTCTGTTCGCTATCGGTGAATGTAACTTCTCCGACCATGGTGCAAACCGCCTCGGTGCTTCTGCATTGATGCAAGGTTTGGCTGACGGTTACTTCGTATTGCCTTACACTATCCAGAACTATCTGGCAGACCAGATCACTGTTCCTCGTTTCTCTACCGATCTTCCTGAATTCGCTGAAGCTGAAAAAGCTGTTCAAGCTAAGATCGACAAGTTCATGAGCATCCAGGGTAAAGAATCTGTTGATTCTATCCACAAGAAACTGGGTCATGTCATGTGGGAATATGTAGGTATGGGACGTACGGCAGAAGGCCTGAAGAAAGGTATCGCCGAACTGAAAGAAATCCGCAAGGAATTCGAAACGAACTTGTTTATCCCCGGTTCTAAGGAAGGTATGAACGTAGAGCTTGACAAAGCAATCCGTCTGTACGACTTCATCACTATGGGTGAGCTTGTTGCTTACGATGCATTGAACCGTAACGAAAGTTGTGGTGGTCACTTCCGTGAAGAATACCAGACTGAAGAAGGAGAAGCAAAACGTGATGACGAAAACTTCTTCTATGTAGCATGCTGGGAATATCAAGGTGATGATGAAAAGGCTCCGGTATTGCACAAAGAACCGCTGGTATACGAAGCTATCAAGGTTCAGACTCGTAACTACAAGAGCTAATCGGTGAAGTTAAACATTTAAAAGAATTAGAAGAAAATGGATAAAAATATATCATTTACACTGAAGGTATGGCGCCAAGCTGGTCCGAAAGCTAAAGGTGCTTTTGAAACCTACCAAATGAAAGATATCCCCGGTGATACTTCCTTCCTCGAAATGCTGGATATTCTGAACGAACAGCTCATCAGCGAAAGAAAAGAACCGGTAGTATTCGATCATGACTGCCGCGAAGGTATCTGCGGTATGTGTTCTCTTTACATCAACGGACACCCGCACGGTCCTGCAACAGGTGCTACTACTTGCCAAATCTATATGCGTCGTTTCAACGACGGTGATACCATCACTGTTGAACCTTGGCGTTCGGCTGGTTTCCCTGTCATCAAAGACTTGATGGTAGACCGTACTGCATACGACAAGATTATGCAAGCTGGTGGTTATGTAAGCGTACGCACAGGTGCTCCGCAGGATGCTAACGCTATCCTGATCGCGAAACCTATCGCTGACGAAGCTATGGATGCTGCTTCTTGTATCGGTTGCGGTGCTTGTGTAGCTGCATGTAAGAATGGTTCTGCCATGTTGTTCGTTTCGGCAAAGGTCAGCCAGTTGAACTTGCTTCCGCAAGGTAAACCGGAGCTCTGCGCCGTGCGAAAGCTATGTTGTCCAAGATGGACGAACTCGGATTCGGTAACTGTACCAACACCCGCGCTTGCGAGGCTGAATGTCCGAAGAACATCTCTATCAGCAACATCCGCCCGCCTGAACCGCGAACTTCATCATCGCTAAACTGAAAGACTAAGCGTGAGCTTGATTTGATTAATAGCATAAATCCCCCGTCGGCGTTAGCTGGCGGGGGATTTCTTTTTACTGACCAATTATTTATAGATAGCTTGTTCATTATCCGTTTTTTATTCTTTTCTTTGTGACATAAGGCCAGACAATCAAATAAATTAAATACGATGAATAAATTATTGCTGATATGGATAGTAGTCTTACTAACCTCATGCATCACAAATCAGGAGAATGCCAGGGATACATTATTTGTAAATCTTACGGATGCAACTGATTCCCAAAGCCTAAAGTTATCTGACTTCGGAAATACTGTACGTTATGTACCTTTGGAAACCAACGAAGTATGCCTGATAGGAAACAATCCCCATATAGCGCTGCTGGAAGACAAGATTGTGATTGCTACTAAAGACCAATGTTTCTTATTCCACAAACAGACCGGGAAGTATATATGCAGTATAGGCCATATCGGTGATGATCCAAGTGGATATAGCTCGACAAATTACTGGATAGATGATGCAGGTCTTTTTTACTTCTTTCGCGCACCGGACCAGTTGCTAAAATATAATCAGAAAGGAGAAATGACCGGGAAAATTCAAATTCCACATATACCTGCCGCACCCGACTTTTTCGCGTTTTCCGACTCTACCATTATTGCCCATTGTAATAGTAGTATAGGATTGGAATCCAGCAACTCTTTGCTTTTCCTCAACTCCTTTGGAGAAAAAGCTGGATTCAATTCCCAATTTATTAAAAATCGCCCTCTATCCCTTCTCCGGATAATATATCCAGCCTTTCTATCATAAAAAGAGAAGCAGGTTTCTTTGGAAATCTGGGAAGAAGAGGGGTAATGATTATCAAAGATAAGGAGCAAGGAGAATTACTGCTGCCTCTCTATAATCCCAGCCTATGGTCGTCCGAGAATGAAGTACGTTTCAGAGAAACCTTCACAGACACGATATACACAGTTAAAAACAGGAAACTATATCCATATATGGTTTTTCATACAGATACAGATCATTCATCCGCCAATCCTTTATGGTATAGTAATCCGCAAAGTATCTACGTAGCTTATGTATTGGAAAACACACATTCTGTATTTTTTCAATACGTAAAAAACAAACAAGTCTATAATGGTTTGTATAATAAAGAAACACAGCAAACTAAGTTTGCAAAGTGCCAGCAATTCATTGTTGACGATCTCACTTCAGAGCAGGAACTGAAAGTTGACCTGTCGGCATTGTGCAGTTATAAAGGAGAATATGGATTTATTCTGGAAGCTGCCAGTATTCCTGATGCTTCTCAAAAACAATCTGACAATAAAAATGAGAATATTCCCCATTGGATGAGCCAATTGGATGAGGATGCC
>ENA-OQJB01000371-OQJB01000371.1-human-gut-metagenome-genome-assembly--contig:-NODE-371-length-23993-cov-5.231710_pt1 | contig 23993 bp, 19 predicted proteins | sample MGYA00242599_ERZ504765 | MGnify/ENA primary metagenome ERZ504765 (study PRJEB26092, sample SAMD00036354) | human gut metagenome | host: Homo sapiens | study: EMG produced TPA metagenomics assembly of...
ACTTAAAATCTGTAAGAAAACTGCAAGAAAAACGATTTGTTTTTGTCAAAATCCTTGCAATCATTATACCAGAAAATGGGGCAAAAGTCAGTAAAATCAAGTGTTTTCAGTTTGCTCAGCAGACACTATTTAGACATATATGTAAAAAGCAGGAGGGATAATATGAAGGATATAATGTCGATAAAAAAACGTCTGGAACAGAAATCAGCAATTAATGGGAAGGCTGGCGTTGCAATTATGTCAGACATGCTAAATGACGAGAAGATAAGGAATCTTGTAATAAAGCACTATAATAGTATTACATGTGAAAACGAGATGAAACCAGAAATAATTTTGGGAGATGTTCCTGTATTCAGTGTTGATACTGAAGGAAGTATATGTTTAGATGAAAATGGCGATCCGGTTTTAACACTTGATTTCAGCAAGGCAGATAAAATTATGGATTTTATAAAAAAACATAATGAGAAAAATCCAGATGATACAATACGGGTAAGGGGTCATGTACTCGTATGGCATTCACAGACTCCGGATTGGTTTTTTCGTGAAAAATATGACTCTCAGGGGGCATATGTGGGTAAAGAAAAGATGCTGAAGCGCCTTGAAAATTATATTCAGAAAGTGATAGAGCATTATGACGGAGTAAATAGCCCGTATCGTGGTATTATATATGCCTGGGATGTAGTAAATGAACAGATTGGGCCGGACGATTTTCATCCAGAAAAAAACCCAGGATCAGTGCGCTATACATGTAATAACAAGAATACGGGTTGGTATAATATTTTTCAGGGGGACATTAGCTACATTACTCAGTCATTTGTTTTTGCAAACCGCTATGCGCCTAAAGATATCAAGTTATTTTATAATGATTACAATGATGCGGATCCGGTAAAAAGGGATGCTATTTGTGTTTTGCTCAGGCAGATTAAGGATACAAAGGGAGCACGTATTGATGGGATGGGAATGCAGGCACACTATCATATGGAGTTTCCGTCTGTTGAACAGATTAGAGAAGCTGTGTATATGTATTCATCTATTGTAAATGAAATTCAGTTTACGGAATTTGATATGCAGTCAAGCAAAAGTTATGACGGATCAGACCGCGAGTTGGAGTTAGAGAGAGAGGGAGCAAGGTATAAAGAGTTGTTTCGAACAATTTATAGTCTTGATAAGGAAGATAAAATTAATATTACAGGTATCACATTCTGGGGCACCCATGACTCAGTTTCGTGGCTACAGGAAGCTGCTTTGGTAGGAGGTGGATCTGATGGAAACAGACCTCAGATGCCGTTGCCATTTGATGATGCCTGTAACGAAAAACCAGCTTTTTGGGGAATTATAGACGCATGATAAAATATCGCTAGGGGGAAAAGGATTGAAGTTATCATATTTGTTCAGTGATGGGATGGTATTGCAACGAGGAAAAAGGAATTATATTTGGGGAGAGACGAGCCCTGAAATTATAGTAACGGGAATACTCGATGGCAGGAAGTTTAATACTAAGGCAGATACACATGGAATGTTTGTGGCAGAACTTCCGGATCTTCCGGTTGGTGGTCCGTATTGTATGGAAATAAACGGTGACGAGAAGCGTGTAATTAGAAACATTATGAGTGGGGATGTATTTCTTCTGGGCGGTCAGTCCAATATGGAATTGCGAATAAAATTTGTAACAGAGCGGTTTGCAGATGAAATAAAGAAAATAAATGATTCGTTTATCAGAAAGTTTGATGTTCCGAAAGAATATGATTTCGGAGAGAAAAGACAATGGCTTTCCCAGGGACGCTGGGAAAGCGCACAGGGGGAATCGGTCCTTGAATTCAGCGCTTTAGGACTGTTTATGGCATTGTCTCTTCGAGAAAAAAATGATGTCCCGGTCGGGCTGATCCAGACTGCTGTGGAGGGAACGCCGGTGAAAGCATGGTGTAGTGAAGAGACAATAAGGCATATGGGTTTTTATACAGATGAGTTGGAAAAATGTAAAAATGAAGACTATGTTTTATGTACGCAGAAAATAGAAATTGAAAGAGAAAAATACTGGATGAAAAAAGCGGATCAGTCTTTTGATCAAAGGACAGATAGTTTTTATAAAATAAGTATTCCCGGTATATGGAAAGGAAACATGAGAGATTTCTGTGGAACAGTTTTACTGGAAAAGAAGTTCTTTATTACAGAAGAACAGGCAGTTACACCTGCAGAAATTCTTATGGGAGCGTTTACAGACGCTGATAAAATATATATAAATGGAATCTGCTGCGGTAGTTCTTATGACAGATATGCACCAAGGATTTATCCTGTAGCCCCAGGAATTCTAAGGGCAGGAGAAAATGTGGTCTGCATACATTTGTATGTATTCCGTGGCAGAGGAGGAGCAATGCCAGGTAAACAATATGGAATACGATTCAAAAAGGGGAAAGAAAGATGGCTTGATTTGTCTGGAACATGGGATGCACAGATTAGAAAACAAATGGAATATCTGCCGGAAAAGACATTTTTCAATTATATGGCATCAGCTATGTTTAATGGTATGATATCACCGGTAAGTCCTTATAAGATATGTGCTGTTATTTATTATCAAGGAGAATCTGATGTTGGACATCCGAATAGATATGCGTTGGAATTTCGTGCGCTGGTCAATGATTGGAGAAAATCTTGGAAGGAAAAGCAATTGCCGATTATATACGTACAGCTTGCTGGTTTTTCCGATGGAAATATTAAGAAACAGGGGACGCAATGGGCGGAATTCAGGGAAGTACAGCGGCAGGCAATGGAGATTGAAAATACGGCGATGATACAGGCATATGATGTGGGCGAGTATAATGATCTCCACCCCATGGATAAGAAGACTTTGGGAATGCGAGCTGCGCTTGCTGTACATAAATTGGTTTATGGAGAAAAGGAAGAATGTACAGGACCGCAGGTGAGGAAAATCAGACTGGACAGAGATAAAAGAGTACATGCTGTTTTTGATCAGCCGTTGCAAACCGGAAGTAAAAAAGACGGATGTGAATTAGTAAGTGAAGTTGAACTCAGAAAAGCGAACGGAGATTATAAAAGAGCATATGTCACAGTTGATGGAAATGAGATTTGTGCATGGTTGTCTGATGGCGAAGAACCAACGGGAATTCGTTATGCCTGGAAGGATTGTCCTATGAATATATGTCTGTATGGAAAAAAGGGACTTCCGGTCATACCATTTATAAAGGAGTGGGGCAGGGATGCAATCTATACTGGAAAAATTTGTGAGACATATAGATAATTTTTCAATCCGGAAAAAAATGATTTTTATCTACATATTCTGTATGCTTTTGCCAATCACGTTGACAGACGGGGTGATCATATATACGGTTCTGCATACAGAAGCACAGCTGCGCAGATCTGAAATGGAAGATATTGCAGATGCAGTTAACTATCAGATTTTTTATGATGTGGACACTGTTTCAAAAGTAGCAAAAAGTATATATGCGAATCAGTATATCAATGATTTCCTAGAAATGGAATATGGAGATCCTTTTGATTATGTAGTAAGTTATCAGCAATTTTTTAAAGATACACTGTTCCAGAGTTCAGATATGACAGGAAGTTCACTGATAACCTTGTATACAGATAACAGTACAATTGTAAGCGGAGGTACGGTTAGAAATCTGGATCTGATCAGAGAAAGCGGTTGGTATCGGGATCTGAATGAAAAAGGAACAGAACAGATGCTTTATTTTGCATATGAACCGGAGGTATCAGGAGCAGTAATGCATCCGGAAAGGCATGTCTACTTTGTTCGTAAGATGAACTACTATGGAGGCGGACAGTCGGAAAAGTTGTTTAAAATTGAAATGGATTACAGTACGATAAATAAAAACCTGCAAAATCTGAATTATGATACGCCCGTATATATATGCCATGAGGGAAAAATTATATTTTCAAATCGTGATGGCGAAAATATCGGAGATGAGTATGAAAAATTTTCAGATTACAAAGAAGTTGAATATAAGAAAACAAGTAATATTTACGGCGCTCAACTGGAAATATACGTGCTACGTCCAGAGACAGATCTTATAGGAAAGCTGGTGGAAAGGCTGCCTATGCTGTTGCTCCTTTTTTCAATCAACATCTTTTTCCCGCTGATCATGGTACTGCTTTTAAACCGTTCATTAACTGCCAGAATCAGCAGATTGAGCAGTATTTTCAGAAACACAGAAGATGAAAATCTGGTTGAGATTGAAAATGTGAGTGCAAAAGATGAAATAGGTGATCTGATGAGGAATTACAATCGGATGGCATCACGTATAACAACGTTAGTAAACATTGTTTATAAAAATCGGATACTGGAACAGGAAATGACAGTGGCAAGACAAAAGGCGGAGCTTCTTGCACTGAGAAGTCAGATCAATCCTCATTTCCTTTTTAATGCACTTGAAAGTATACGGATGCACAGTGTAATAAGAAAAGAAAAAATCACGGCGGAAATGGTTGAAAAACTTGCTGTTATGCAGAGACAGTATGTGGATTGGGGAGAGGATCTTATTGAGGTAGGTAAGGAGATGGAGATTGTCAAGAATTACATGGAGCTTCAGCAGTACCGATTTGGTAAAAGACTGTCATATAGGCTGGATGTGGAAACAGAATGCCAGCATCAGAAGATACCGAAACTGACAATTGTTACATTTGCTGAAAACGCATGTGTGCATGGAATAGAGAAAAAGACAGCACCAGGCTGGATATTTATTACTGTGTACAGAGAAAATGAGGAAATGTGTATTGAAGTAGAAGATACCGGGGAAGGAATGACGGAAAAAGAGTTTGACAGTATGCGGCGAAAGATGAAAAATGCGAGCATAGAACTACTGGAAAATGAAAAAGGCGTAGGTATTATTAATGCCTGCCTGAGACTGAAAATGATGTCACATGATAGAGTGCAATTTGAATTAAACGGGGAAGAGGGAACGGGGGTGTCGGTTCTGATACGCCTGCCATTTATAGAAAGTGAAAAAGGGTGATAAGATGCTGAGAGTACTATTAGTAGATGATGAACCATTTATACTTCGGGGAATGAAAGAGCTTATAGATTGGAAAAATGAAGGATTTGAGATTGTAGGCTCAGCAGCTGACGGAGAAGAGGCACTTCTTTTTCTGCAGAATCACGATGCAGATCTTATTCTTGCTGATATTAAAATGCCAATTATGGATGGTCTTGAGTTGCTTCGTAAGCTGCGAATCTCTGAAAAATATAGAGATATTTATTTTATTATTCTGAGCGGATATGCTGATTTTCAGTATGCTCAGGAGGCAATCAAATATGCATGCAATGACTATATATTGAAACCCGTGGAGAAAGAAAAACTTGTACAGGCACTTCGCAAAGTCAGAGGATTAAAAAATATAGAATTGGAGAAAGAAAGAGAAACAAAAAACTGGAAAATGCGTATCTTTCCGGGAAACTTATCTCTGTTATTCAGGGAAGATCGGATCCTCTGACGATTGAGTATGTTCAACAGCATATTCGTTTATCAGAACAGGTGAGGTATATTGAAATCCTGATCGATGGAAAAAATTACGAGGACGACTATGAGGATTCCGTAAAGTTAGCAAATCAAAAACAGCTGTATAGTATCTGTAAGGATTATCTTCAGGATGACAGTCAGCATTGTGTGATGGATGTCTCCATACAGGAAAAGGTCTATGATGTTGGTTTCATTTTATGCAGATATATGTATGAATCTTCAGATATTAAAGAATATTTGGGAGATTTTATAAAGTATCTGAGAGAAATACTCGGACTGCCAGTGATTATGATTGTGGGAAAAGAGGTAAAAAATCTGGAAGAAATTGTAAAATCATACAGTACAACGAGGATGGTAAGATCCTTTCAGGGATTCAGGGAAAAAAAGGAAATTTATTATTATGAGGAGGAAATGCAAATTCATACAAACGGGATCATGCTTTGTAAGAAAAGTCTTGATATTCTCCTGAATGCCATTGAACAGAACAATCATGCAGAAATTATGAAAGCAGTTGACGGATTTTATGAGGAAATGAGAGAGCGAGGGATAGCCGGCGAGGTAATGCGTCTTAATATTAATTATCTTCTTTTTCAGCTGCTGCATCTTGCATCGGAGCTGGATGACAGTGTAAATCAGGAAGAGATATTGAGGATGATCAGTGAAGGGACTTTTGAGGCTGGGATTCTGCGGGGAAGTAAAGCTCATTTGTGTAGGGTCGCATGTGAATACGGGGATTATTTGGCTCAAATGCGTAAGGATTCCTCACGAGGTATATTGGGGAAAGTAGAAAAAGAGATTCGGGAGAGATATGCGGAGAATCTGACACTTAAAGAATTCGGTGAGAAATATTACCTGAATGGAGCGTATCTGGGACAGCTATTTAGGAAAAAATTCGGACAGTCGTTTAAAGACTATCTAAATAATTGCCGGATAGAACAGGCTTGCCATCTGTTGCTGAGGACAGATAAGAAAATATACCAGATAGCGGAGATGGTGGGATACCGGGATCTGGACTATTTTGTGAATCGATTTATCTCAGTGAAAGGGTGTACACCGGCAAAATTCCGAAAACAGGCGAAGACGAAGGATGAAAAGAAAGGGGCAGAAGATTTATCAGAGTGAAGTTCTATAGTTTATCCTGCTTTTTGGTATACTTTATCTGATTTTTTTCAGGTAGTGATCCGTTAAAATAAAGTTATCAAATTTAAGGAGGAAAATTATGAAAGCAAAAAGAGTGACGGGAATGCTGCTGGTATCTGCACTTGCAGTATCACTGTTTACCGGATGTGGCGGCGGAAGCAGCGAGAATGAGGGAGGAATAAAAGAATTTACAGCTTTCTTTGCGGTTCCCGGGGCTGAAATCAATGACGACAATGAGATTCAGCAGATTATCGCAGAAAAAACCGGTGCAAAGGTGGACGAGACATGGCTTACCGGTCAGACAGCTTCTGAGGCGGTAGGGACGCTGATTGCCGGAGGTGAGTATCCAGATTTTATTGATGGCGGAGATGCAATGGGACAGCTCTATGAGGCAGGAGCACTTGTTCCTTTGGATGATTATCTGGATGATTATCCGAATATCAAGGCGTATTATTCGGATGAAGAGTGGAATAAGCTGAGACGGGATGATGGTCATATTTACTGGATTCAGCAGTTTCAGAATATTAAGGGAGAAGAGAAGGCTACGACGCATAATGATGAAGCCTTTTGGATTCAGACAAGAGTACTGGAGTGGGCAGGATATCCTGAAGTAAATACTTTGGAAGAATATTTTGATCTTTTGGAAAGCTATATTGAAGCCAATCCTACAATGGAAGACGGAACAGAGAATATTGCTTACACAATTCTATGTGAAGACTGGAGATATTATTGCCTGGAAAATGCACCGCAGTTTCTGGATGGTTATCCAAATGACGGATCTGTGATTGTTGATCCGGATGAACTGAAGATTATTGATTATAATACTACAGATACTGCAAGACGGTACTTTCAGAAATTGAATGAAGAATACCAGAAAGGTTATGTGGATCCTGAATCATTTACACAGACTTATGATGAATATATTGCTAAACTTTCTACAGGACGTGTGCTGGGAATGGTCGATCAGTGGTGGAACTTTGCATATAATGTAAATGATTCCTTGAAACAACAGGGACTTGATGAGAAAGGATGCAGTTATGTGCCGCTTCCGATCACTATCGATGAAGGAATTAAAAATCAGTGGCACAATTCAGGAGGAGCTCTGAATGCAGGATCAGGACTTGCAATTACAACAAGCTGCAAAGATGTGGAAGGAGCACTGCAGTTTATAGACGATTTGCTTAGTCAGGATATTCATAATCTGAGATTCTGGGGAGAAGAGGGTGTCGATTATGAAGTTGATGATGATGGATTGTTTTATCGGACAGAAGAACAGAGAATGCAGGCAGCAGATACGGCATACAAAGCATCACACCTTTGTTCATATTCTTATTTCCCATCCTATAAAGGAACGAGTGATGATGGTATCAATGCAAATTGGCCTGATGAGCAACCGGATGAATTTTTTGACAGTCTGAACTCAGCCGTACAGAAATGTTTTAAGGCATATGGCGTTGAGACATATGTGGATATGCTGGGAACGAATGAGGCTCCTGGTTCATGGTATCCGATGTATTCATTTTCCGGTACGATGACTACAAGTACACCGGGTGGTGTGGCATGGACAAAAATGGGAGAGATAAAACATGAATATCTTCCGAGAGTTGTCATGGCAGATGATTTTGAGAGTGAATGGAATACATATATGAAAGCCTATGAGGGATGCAATCCACAGGATTTCCTTGATGAGATGCAGGCGGAATTGGATCGTAGAATGGAAGAAGCAGCTAAATTCGAATAGGATATAACATACAAAACGGGCAGATATGCGTCATGCTTATCTGTCTGTTTGAAAAATGAGGTGAATCTATGTCTTTAGGAATAAAGAGAGAAAAAAACAGCAGTGGCTGAACCCAAAATTCATTTTAGTTGGAAGGAGGCAAAACGACAGAAATCCCTTCTAATCTGGTCTGGAATTATTGTAATTTATGGTATCATTTTCTACTATCTCCCATTGGGCGGCTGGCTGATGGCTTTTCAGAACTACAGACCGATTGACGGACTTTTTCACTCTGAGTTTGTCGGATTGCAAAAGTTTCAGCAGTTGTTTTCAGATGCGACTTTTTTACGGGTAATACGAAATACACTTGCAATGGGTGTGATCAATTTGGTGGTTACTTTCGTTGCTGCAATTGCATTTGCAGTCCTTCTCAATGAGGTACGAAATACAATTGGGAAAAAAACAGTACAGACAATATCGTACCTGCCGCATTTCCTGTCATGGATTATTGTAACCGGCATCATTCATGATGCTTTGTCAGGAACTGGCATTATTAATGAATTGCTTGTTAATTTGAATGTTATTAATCAGCCGATTAATTTTTTGCTCATAAAGAGTATTTCTGGCCTATTGTCGCTTTTGCCAACGTATGGAAAGAAACCGGATGGAATGCAATTATATATCTGGCGGCAATAACAGCTATTGATCCGTCACTTTACGAAGCGGCATCAATTGACGGAGCAGGAAGGTGGGCGAAGATTAAACATGTAACACTTCCGGGAATAAGACCTACTATTATGATTCTGCTTCTTATGAATGTTGGAAATGTGTTGAATGCAGGGTTTGAAATTCAGTATCTGTTAGGAAACGGGCTTGTTCAGAGTGTATCCCAGACAATTGACATTTACGTGCTGAATTGGGGTATCAGTCAGGGAGATTTTTCCATTGGTACAGCAGCAGGTATATTTAAGAGTGTGGTAAGTATTGTTCTAATTGTTATTGCAAATCAGATTGCAAAACGTAATGGAGACGAAAGATTATTCTAAGGAGGGCTCAAGATGGAAACAGAAAAAAAATAAAAATCATCGCCCGCAGATAAAGTGTTTTACAGTATGCAATACAATTTTTTATGATTCTGTTTATTATTATCACACTGTATCCGATTCTGAATACGCTTGCTCTTGCATTTAATGACGGAACGGATGCATTGCGAGGCGGTATATATCTGATACCGAGAAAATGGACATTGAAAAACTTTATTACTGTTTTACAGAAAGACAATCTGATCACAGGTGCCTATATTACTGTGGCACGAACACTGATCGGAACGTTTGCAGCCCTTATTACTAATGCGATACTGGCATTTATTGTAAGCAGAAAAAGATTTTTATTTAAAAAACAGCTGTCTCTTTTCTGGGTTATTACGATGTATGTAAATGGTGGTATGATTCCAACATTTTTGCTGTACAAAGGGCTTGGGTTAACAAACAGTTTCTGGGTATATGTGATTCCGGGAATGATTAGTGCATTTAATATGCTTGTTATACGTACATATATGAATGGACTTCCAGACAGTCTGGAGGAGTCAGCGCAGCTTGATGGAGCAGGATACTTCACTATTTTTACGAAAATCATTTCTCCTCTGTGCAAACCTGTTTATGCGACAGTTGCTCTTTTTGTAGCAGTGGGACAGTGGAATTCATGGTTTGATGCAATGTTGTACAACAGAATGAATGCAAATTTAACAACATTGCAGTATGAGCTGATGAAATTACTGTCGTCTGTGACGAATCAAGGGGCTTCGGCAGAGGCAATGAAAAATGCAACAGGTTCGGTTACTCCTGAGACAGTTCGAGCAGCGGCGTCAATACTGACTATGCTTCCAATCATTTGTATTTACCCGTTCTTACAGCGATATTTTGTTACCGGACTTACTTTAGGTGGCGTAAAAGAATAATATATAGGCGGAGGTTAAAGGATGGACAGAAAAGAAGCCAGGAGAAAAGCACAGGAACTGGTTATGAAAATGACTATAGAGGAGAAGGCTTCTCAGCTCAGATATGATTCACCAGGTATTTCCAGGCTTGGGATTCCAGAATACAATTGGTGGAATGAAGGGTTACATGGAGTTGCGAGAGCGGGAATTGCAACAGTTTTTCCGCAGGCAATTGGAATGGCCGCCTCATTTGATGAAGATATGGTTCGAAAAATAGGAGATATTATTGCAGAAGAAGGCAGGGCAAAATATAATGCGGCTTCTAAACAAGATGATAGAGATATCTATAAAGGACTTACTTTTTGGGCTCCAAATGTAAATATCTTTCGCGACCCCCGCTGGGGCAGAGGGCACGAGACATATGGAGAGGATCCTTGCCTTACGGCTACTTTAGGCAAAGCCTATGTGGAAGGGCTTCAGGGAAATGGTGAGACGATGAAAGCGGCTGCCTGCGCGAAACATTTTGCAGTTCATTCCGGTCCAGAGGCATTACGTCATGAGTTTAATGCCGAAGTATCTCAAAAGGATATGGAAGAGACATATCTTCCAGCTTTCAAAGCTCTTGTAGAGGATGCGCATGTGGAAGCTGTTATGGGAGCCTATAATTGTGTCAATGGTGAACCCTGTTGTGGCAGTAAGACACTTATAAAAAATAAACTTCGGGGTGAGTGGAATTTTGAAGGGCATTTTGTTTCTGATTGCTGGGCAATAAGGGATTTTCATGAAAACCATATGGTTACGGGTACGCCAATGCAGTCTGCAGCAATGGCATTGAATGCAGGGTGTGATTTGAACTGTGGAAATACATATCTTTATATCCTTAATGCTTATCATCATGGCATGGTTACAGAGGAAGCTATTACGGAGGCTGCAGTTCGTCTTTTTACAACCCGTTTTATGCTGGGACTTTTTGATGGAAGTGAGTATGACAAAATACCATATTCTAAAGTGGAATGTAGCGAACATCTTTTGATAGCACACAAGGCAGCGTTAGAAAGCATTGTGCTTTTGAAAAACGAGAATGGAATTCTTCCGTTGAAAGAGAATGAGATAAAAACATTAGGCATTATTGGACCTAATGCAGACAGCAGGGCAGCTCTGATCGGGAATTATCACGGAACATCATCAGAATATGTAACTGTATTGGAAGGAGTCAGAAGATATGTGGGTGATGAGATAAGGATTATTTACTCACAGGGATGCGATCTTTTCAAAAATAAAACAGAACCTCTTGCCCAGGATATGGATCGCTTATCAGAAGCTGTAACGGTAGCACAAAATAGTGACGTGATTATCCTGTGTCTTGGCCTGGATGAGACTCTGGAAGGTGAAGAAGGAGATACAGGAAATAGCTATGCGTCTGGTGATAAGGAAGATCTTCAACTTCCGTTGTGCCAGCGTAGATTGATGGAAGTGGTGGCGCAGACTGGAAAACCGGTGATTTTATGTATGATGGCAGGGAGTGACATAGACTTGAGTTTTGCACAGAAACATTTTGAGGGAATTCTTCAACTCTGGTATCCAGGTGCCCGTGGAGGAAATGCTGTTGCGGAAATCCTGTTCGGAAAAGAATCTCCTTCAGGAAAACTGCCTGTTACTTTTTATGAAACTTTGAGCGAACTGCCTTCATTTGAAGATTATTCCATGAGTGGAAGAACATACCGGTATATGAAAGGAAAGGCTCAGTATCCTTTCGGGTACGGACTAACTTATGGAAAGGCGGAAGTCCGCTCAGTAGAAGTGGTGGAAACGGAAACAGGAGCAAATGTTTTCGTGAAGGTGGAAAATAAGGGCGAAAGAGATATTTGTGAGGTATTGCAGATCTATATCAAGTGTGAGAATTCGATTTATGCGGTTCCGAACCCGCAGTTATGCGGGTTCTGCAGAGTAAAACTTTACAAGGAAGAAAGAAAAACCCTTCAGGTACATATTCCTGGGGAAGCATTTACTGTTGTGGATGAAGAAGGACGTCATATTGCAGGGGGAAAGCATTATACAATCTATGCCGGTTTCTCTCAGCCTGATGCGAAAAGCGAGGAACTTACGGGTATGAGTCCTGTTAAGGTGGAGTTTAGAAAAAGGTAGATTGAACTTAAGGATGGAGAAAGCTATGAAGATTAATCTGGACAGTCCTGTTATTGTTTTTTAACTACAGTTGCAGATTTTATGATATTAAATATTCTGTTCATTTTATGCTGTGCGCCGGTCATTACGATCGGCCCGGCAGTCAGTGCCCTTTACACGATTACTATGCGCGAGGCAAGACATGAGGGTGGATATATATTCAAACCTTTTTTCAAAGCATTTAAAAATAATTTCAAGCAGGCGTTTCTCTTATCCATCTTGTATTTAATAATCGGAGCAATTTTTGTTTTTGGAGTGAAGTTTTGGATAGAAAAGCCGGAATTTTCAACGGTCAATCAGGTGATTCTCGTGATTACGGGAGTATTTGCAGTTATTTTTATTTTTTCACTTTTTTATGTATTTGCTTTAATAGCCAGATTCGATAATACTATTTTTAAAACTGTGAAAAATGCAGTGATGCTGGCTGTTTTTAATCTGAGAGAGACATTTTTGCTGACTCTGATCCATGTAATTGTAATTGTGCTTATGATTTTTACAAAAGGTATTTGGATTTTTATGATGGTTGGCGGATTTTCAGTCTGTGCATATATAAATTCACTGCTTTTTATAAGAGTATTCCGGCAATATGAAAAGATAGAAGGAGGAAATCATGATGACTAAAATGGTAATCAATCCGAACAGGAAACTGAGCAGGATTAACAGACAAATATACGGTCATTTTTCTGAACATCTAGGAAGATGTATTTATGAAGGAATTTATGTGGGGAAAAATTCACCTATTGAAAATGTGAATGGAATGAGATCTGATGTAGTTGAAGCGTTGAAAGAGATTCGAGTTCCAGTGCTTCGTTGGCCTGGAGGATGTTTTGCAGATGAGTATCACTGGATGGACGGAATAGGTCCTGTGGGTTCACGTAAAAAGATGATTAATACAAATTGGGGAGGCGTGGTGGAAGACAACAGTTTCGGAACACACGAATATTTTGAGCTCTGCCGTCAGCTCGGATGCCAAACGTATATTAATGGGAATTTGGGAAGTGGAACAGTTCGTGAAATGTCTGAGTGGATAGAATATATGACATTTGATGGAATATCCCCTATGTCCGAGCTGAGAGGAAAGAATGGTCAACAAGCTCCATGGAAAGTTGATTATTTTGGAATCGGAAATGAAAACTGGGGATGCGGGGGAAACATGAACCCAGATTATTATGCAAATGAGTATCGCAGATATCAGAGTTTTGTTCGTGACTATAATAATGAACATCATATTCAAAAGATTTGCTGCGGAGCACCACACGAAGATTATGAGTGGACGAAAGAGGTAATGGCAACCTGTTTCCGTAGAACTTACGAAGAACAGCATGGATTTATGGATGGACTTTCCCTCCACTATTATGTATATCCAGAGGGGATTGAAATCAAAGGAAGCTCAACGGAGTTTGATGAAAATGTCTGGTATAAGACGTTGAATAAGGCGGTGTATATGGATGAACTTATTCGCAGACATGGTAAGATTATGGATGAATATGATCCTCTGAAAAAAATAGGCATGATTGTAGATGAATGGGGAACGTGGTATACATGTGAGCCGGGTACAAATCCGGGATTTCTTTATCAGCAGAATACGATGCGTGATGCACTTGTAGCGGGGATCACATTGAATATATTTAATAAACACAGCGATCGTGTGAAGATGGCAAATCTTGCACAGATTGTTAACGTACTCCAGGCTGTTCTGCTTACTGAGGGGGATAAAATGATTAAGACGCCTACATATCATGTCTTTGACATCTATAAAGAACATCAGGATTCGAATCTTGTGGAGAGCAGTATTGAGATAGAGATGATTGGGGTGGAAGAAAAGTGGAAGGTACCGAATCTGACAGAATCTGTCTCAGAAACAGCGGATGGAACACTCCATCTTACTATAACAAATCTTTCTGTCGATCAAAGTTTTGATATAGATACTACGATTATTGATAGAAGTGTAAAAACAGTAAAAGGAGAAATTGTTACGGAGGAAATACACGCAAAAAATACTTTTGAAGAACCGGAGTGTGTTACAGTAAAAAAATATGATGGAACACAGATTACGGAAAAGGGAATTCGGTTTACGATTCCGGCGTGCAGTGTCCTGCATCTGGAAGTGAGGTAGAATGGTTGTGGGGAGTGAGCAACATCGATTATGCAGAAAATGTCTATTAAAAGATATGTCTGAAAAAGAATTTTTTCACAATATGTATCGCTATATTTCCAATCTTCCAGAAGATGATAAAGTTTCCAATTCGGAATATGAGCGCAGATTGAAAAAATGCGGAGAATGTACGAATTTGTTGAATGGTATATGTAGGATCTGCGGATGCTTTGTTGAGATGCGTGCAGCCATATCTGTTAAACATTGTCCTAACAGTGTTCCTAAATGGTAGAATTTTCTACAAGTATAAAATAGGGTGAAATCCTCTAGTCTTACATGTCTTGAAAATAGTAAAAACAAAATAGGAGTGGATGTAAAAATTACTCTACTCCTATTTTTTTATTTATATCGGTAAAGGACAACTGGTGATATGCTCTAACGTATCTCGGCTAAATCATAAAGTAGATAAAAGAAATTGTTGAGGTACTAAAGTCAAATAATGTTGATATGAAAAGATGTATCGACTGAAAAGTATAGTGATAAAAATATTTTTCTAAGATGATATTCAATTTATTTAGAAATCAAATTTAAATGTTTGGAAGTCTATGGTCAAGTTTATAGTAGCTTGATAGAGGTAGTGGTTTACTCTAAAGGTTGATAAGAGGAATATTAGGATATAGATAAGATATCATTAACTATTTTACAATCACGAATAATAGAAAGTCATATTTCAAGAAAGAAATGTGACTTTTTTTATAGTATTTTGTCATAAGTTGTCACTTCACAAAGGACGAGATCCACCAATTTCCAATCTGAGAAAAACAGATTGGAGGAAAGAAAATGGAGCAAAAACGTCCGAAAAGAAGAAAAGATAAATATAATCCATATACTATATGCCGTATGAATGGAAAATATTACATATGCTTTTATAATGTTCAGAAAGAAAAAATCTGTATTGAAATAAGTAAAGAATTATAATAAATTATATATGTCTTTTTGACTATCTTTTTATATCTTCTTAAATGTCCGCAAAGCCTTATTTTATAGGCTCTACGGGCATTTTGATTTTGTGGTAAACCTCACATATCTAGGTCTATCTTCTTATATTTTCGCTATCAAACGTGGTTAAAATCGTGGTAAATACTTCTTATGCGATTAGACGCTGAACCTCTGATTTTGCGGTATCTATGGACGCATGAGCGTACCAGTTCATTGTGATACTGATGTTTGAATGTCCCATGATATACTGTAAATCTTTCGGGTTCATGTTCTTGCTTGCCAGCCTTGTGCAGAACGTATGGCGTAGCGTATGCGGTGTGATATGTGGCAAGGGGTTGTTCTCATGGTGCTTGTTGTATTTCTTTACCATACGGACAAATAAAGTACTGTAATCAATCGCAACTTTCGGCTTGCCTTTGTGATTGACAAATAAGAAGTTGCCCCGTCCATCTATCACAAATGGTTCTGACTTTGGGCGTTTCTTCATAACCCTTTGAAATGCCTGTATCGTTTCTTTGCTTAATGGTACTTGCCTTGTTCCGCTCTTTGTCTTAGGCGTTTCAATATAATAGCCCTGTTCCTTGCTCTTTAGTAACTGGTGGTCGATAACCACAACCTCATGGATAAAATCAACGTCCATGATTGTCAGTCCGCACAGTTCCGAGATACGAAGTCCTGTCTTTAACAGTATCAGCACATCATCATAATACTTATGATACACGTTGTCCGTCTTGATGAATGACAGTAGTGCTTGTTCCTGTTCCTCTGTCAATGCGACTTTCTCTTTGGTATCATTTTCTAGGACTTCACTCAACTTGAAATCAAAAGGGTTTTTCCTCACATAATCATCTTGAATGGCTATGTAGAATGACGCTTTTAACGAGCGTTTATAGTTGTTAATGGTATTGTAGGAAAAGCCTTTCTCTTTCATGCATAACGCCCATTCCTTAGCGTCAGAGGGTTTGATTGTATCAATGCTCCTAGCACCCAACTTGTCCTCTTTCAATAACCGCATGAGCTGTTCCCGTTGTTTCTGTGTGCTTTTCTTCACGTTTGCCCTCTGTGTGTTCTGTTTGGCGTAAAGTTGGCAAAGCGTCATTTTCTTGCCTGTGCTGTCGATACCGTCCTCAATATCTCGTCTTATCTGCTGTTCCAGTTCTCGAAGTGAGGGTTTTTCCCGTTTCCCTTTGGTGTCGGGTCTGTGGGTGTCAATCTCCAAGCATACACATATTTTGTGTTTCCAAATGCGTCCACATATTTATATAAGTATTTCCCGTCTGTTCGTTGGCTCTCTCCAGTATGTAGGATACGTCCTTTGTTATCCCGTCTTTTTTCTTTCATGGTGTCTGCTCCTTTCCTTGTTGGAAAGAGCCTTGATATGACTTGTGTTCATCATAACACATACAAGGCTCATTTGCACTAGATAGCGTCCAATTTGTCAATGACCTGTTCAAACTGTCGGCGTTTAATCTGTATGCGGTTGCCATTCATAATGAGCCAGCCAGCGTCCTTGTTTTCCTCTGCCAAGCGTCTTAACTTGTTTTCTCCGATACGGAAATACTTAGACGCTTCTTCAATGGTAAGGGTGTATTTTTCCCATACGGGAATAGCGTTGTTATTCATCAGATACCCCCTTTCCCATGTTTCGTATCATATTGGATATAAGGAATAAGGTCGGTGCGGTCTATCCTCTGTAAATGAGCGGTCAGTTTGCTGGAAAGAGAAGTGCTGTATCTTGCCTTGTCAAGCATAGTTCCCACTCGTTCCAATCCACCTAATGCGTCATGTTCTTCCAAGAAGTAAAAACTTTTGACAGCGGAAATAACGCCACCCTCTGTGAGCCATTGCTGTGTTTCTTCAAGGGAATTATGCAGTTTGGGTACTTGCAGTTTCAAGACTTCCACAGCCCCTAAAAAGCGTTCCCAAAACCGATACGTTTTCCACCTGCTCTTATTACTCTCATTTCTGTTTGCTACGACAAAGCGTAGGTTGTTTGCCAATAGTCCGAAAGCCAGTTCCCCAAGTTCCAGCGGTCTGTCCTTAAATGTCATGGCAAAGGCATGAGCCTTATCATCACGCAGTTGCATTTCTGTCCGTTTCCAACTGCCGACTTCATCAAGCGTCTTATTATATTTTGAACAGACTTCCTTATCCTTGTCATAAAAGCGGTAGGACAATCCCGATTTTCCAGCACCGATATAAACAGTTTTTGCGGTGTCGAAATCGTCAAACTTGCTTTCATCAAAGTGGTAGCCCTCACTATTGGAGATAAATTCCTCTTTTTCGCATTTTTTCTTTATCTGCTCTATGGTAAAGAATGGCTTTTCGTTCTTATCATCAATGGCAATATCAAGCCTTGTGAAGTGGAAGTTATCCAGTCCGTATCTTCTTTCACAATGTTTGAACATATCCCCAAAGGTATAATTCCTACTGTCAAGAATACGGAAAATATCATCACAACCTCTGCCAGTCATAACAAGATAACAGCCTAACCCTTGTGGGGTGTCCTCTGTCTTTCTTGCGTCGCCCGATACATAAATATCTCCAATCTGCCAGCGTGCTTGATAAGTCTTAAATTTAACAGTTGCCGGATAGACATTAAAAATGTCAGTCGGTAAACCTAAAATGTGCATGATAACATCTTCTGCGGTTGCAGTATCAAATACAATGCTGATGTAATCAATCTTAACGGATAAATTTTCGTGTGTTGCGATACTTCATTACTCCTTTCGTATGCCCCGATTTTTTGCGGGGTATAAATTGCATCTTTCTCTTTATTTATCACAGTTTCTAGGTACTATGACATGTATACGCAGGGCGGTGTTACTTGAAGAAGAGAAAGACAAAGAAATCATTCCCAAATGGAAAAATGCGAATGGATCACTTGTTGATTTCTGTAGGTTAAGGCCTTAACAAAATCCAAACCTTTCTAGCAAAAAATCCTTCAATTATAAGCAGCAGCTGGAAAGGTTTGGATTTTATTTAAGTTTGGATACTCGTGGAAATCCAAACGTTTGGATTTCCACGACAAGACATTTTACCGTTATGGAACAAAACATCAGGAGTGCACCCAGCATGACTGCCGTTATCTGATCGGCAGCGAGCAGAATGAGCCGCAACTGGAATGGAACAAGGAGATGCACGGATTGTTCCAGGAGATGCTGCATTACCGAAATGGGTTGGGGGAGAAAGAACTTGATCCGATAATTGTTGAGGGATTCGAAAAAAGGTATGACGAAATCCTGAACAAGGCGGAGAAAGAATATCAGGATGAGCCGCCGACTGAGTATTATAGGGAAGGGTATAATCTGTTTCTACGGTTAAGGGAATATAAAGAAAATGAATTATTGTTCCTGCATGATAAACGGGTTCCAGCCAATAATTCCCTATGTGAAAGATTGGCAAGAGTCTATAAACGAAAACAGAAGCAGGCAATTACTCTGCGAAGCCAAGAAAGTTTAAACGATATTTGTGATGGCTTGAGCATAGTCTATTTGTTACGCTCACAAAATGTAGATGTATATCAGAAGATATCAGAAATATATGAACGGAAACGCCCGCCAAAAATAAAACAGGAAAAGGTTGTTGCTAAAGCTTAATGCCAAAGCAGCAACCTTTTCTTTATTATACAGATGGCGTGGGTGTGAAAAGTAACTATCAGATGAAGCAATGTGGTGTATAATGAGGTGGCAGAGGATGAAAAACAGGGTAAAGAGGGAATGAATATGAATCCGGTAATTGTAAGAAATGTCAGGATAGGCGAGGGGATGCCGAAGATCTGTGTCCCGGTCGTGGGAAGAACGAGGGCAGAGATCAGGGAAGCGGCGGCTTATGTGGAGCTGAACCGGAGAATGTCCGGGGCGGGATATATTGATATGGTGGATGTGGAGATGTTTTCAGGAGATGATACGGTGTCGGCGCTTGTACGGTGTGCCCATGCCTGTCAGGTGAAGGTGGTGGGCTCTAACCATGATTTTCAGAAGACGCCGGCGAAGGAGGAGATTGTGGCGAGACTTCGCAGGATGCAGGAACTGGATGCGGATATCCTGAAGATTGCGGTTATGCTGCGAAGTAAGAAGGATGTGCTGACACTGCTTGCGGCGACGGAGGAGATGTGCTCCGAATATGCCAACCGCCCGGTGATCACCATGTCCATGGACGGGATGGGGGTTATCAGCAGATTGTGCGGGGAGGCGTTCGGTTCTGCGGTGACGTTCGGATCGGCAGGGAAGGCGTCGGCGCCGGGGCAGGTGGAAGCAGGAGAGCTCAGGCGTGTGTTTACGCTTCTGCATGCTATAGTATAAGCCGCAAGAGGCTTTTTTCCTTTAATTTCTCTTGTATTTTTCTATAGTTTGTGAGGTTTTCCAGACCGGTATGCATGATATAATAAACAGAGTATACGGGGCCTTTGTAGCAATATTAAGAGATGAGGAGGTTTATATGGTCAGGATAAAAGGTAAAAAGTTTCTGGCAATTGCAATTGCCGGAGCAGTGTTTGTCGGCGGTGTGTTCCCGGAAACAGCCTGCGCCGCAGAAACAGCGGAAAGCACAAGTGATGTACAAGTGGAAGAAACGAAGCAGCAGAGCGTAAAAAGCATTCAGGAGAATCTCCTTGAAGCTTATAATACAGGTTTTGAAAGCTCTGACAGTAATGGCTTATACTGGTGGAGTGACGGAAACTGGGGAAAGGAAAATATTGCACAGAAAGCATATGAGGGAGATCAAAAGCCGGCGGAAGACAGCGGAGGTTATTATGTGGAAGTGACGCCGGACGGTGAAGGAATCGGTACGGCACAGATATGTGCCGGAGATATCGCATCTATTCTGGAACCAGAGGTATCCTATGAGTTCTCTTTCTATGCAAAAGCAGACCCCCAAACGCCGGAGGGAACGGTGGAGCTGCAGATTACAAGTGCAAGTTCGGATTGGGCTTCTTCACAGGCAGCAGCGGTAACTTATGACAGCAAAGTTATATTGGATGAAAACTGGCAGTCCATCAGCGGTACATTCATTATTCCGGCACATGAGAAGCATGAACAGGTGAAGATTGAATTTAAAGGCAGCAAAGATCTGACTTTTTATGTAGACGATCTTAAAATAGGAGGAAAAAAGGCAGAAGTGAATCAAGGGGATAACCTTGTGAAAAATCCGGGTTTTGCAGATGAGGATCTGTCTGTTTGGAAAAAAGGCTCGGGCGGGGCAGCGATTACGTCAGAGACATCCGGTGAAGCTATACCAGACGGCATTGCCACGTATGGTGCAATTGGAAACAGGACAAGCAGCCAGGAGTGTTTTGCGCAGGATATGACAGGGATTTTGCAGTCAGGGAAAACCTATGAATATTCTTTTTGGGTGAAGCTTGACGGGGAAGACTACAGGGACGCGCCGGCAGACCAAAGAGAAATATCTTTTGCGCCATATGTATCTGTAGGCAGTAACCAGACATATTGGGATTCTTATTCTTCGGGGATTCTGGACGATAACTGTGTCAGACAGATTGAGGCCGGAGTGTGGACGAAGTTTAACGGAATCTTTAAACCACAGTTTGAAGGAGAGGCAGAGGAGCTGGTGATTCGTATCCTGGAACAGGGAACGAATTATGGAAGCGGCGACTGTGTAAAGGGCAGATACTATGTAACAGGTGTTGAGATGCGGGAAAAGGTGGAAGAACAGAAGGAAATAGAATCAGATATTCCTGATTTGAAATCCGTAGTGTCAAGTGCGGATGGATTGGGAGCAGATGCTTATACAGGTACATGTATTGCCAATGGACATTTATCTGACGGCACACTTATGAAACTGGTTGAAAAGCATTTTAATGCAGTGACTTTTGAAAATGAACTGAAGATGGATGCTGTGTTCGGCTATCAGAATGACGCGCCTCCTGAGATGGAATCTGTTACCTGGACGCGCGCAGACGGAACAGTAATGAGCGGATATCAGGTTCCGAAGATGGATTTTACACTTGCGGAGAAGATACTTGCTGTTATAAAGGACTGGAATGATAAGAATCCGGAGTCTGCAATTAAGATCAGGGGCCATGTGCTTGTATGGCATTCCCAGGCGCCGGAGTGGTTTTTCCACGAAGACTGGAACAAGGATAAGCCGTATGCATCCAAAGAGGTTATGGATGCCCGCCAGGAATGGTACATACAGAGCGTGCTGAATCATTTCCTTGGCAAGGATAGTCCATATAAGGATATGTTTTATGGCTGGGACGTAGTGAATGAGGCGGTCAGCGACAGCACCGGCACCTACCGGAAGGAGGATGAGAAATCCAGCTGGTGGAAGGCTTATGGGGATCAGGACTTTATTATCAACGCCTTCCGTTACGCCAATCATTATGCGCCGAAAGGACTGGAACTCTATTACAATGATTATAATGAATGCTCAGGCAATAAGGTAGATGGTATCGCGAAGCTTCTTACAGAGGTCAAATCGCATGAGAAGGATGCCGATCTTCCGACCAGAATTACCGGTATGGGCATGCAGGCACACTATGATATGGCCGGACCTACGGCGAACCAGATTAAGAATGCGGCCGTCACCTATGGAAAAATCGTGGGTAAGGTTCAGTTTACAGAACTGGATCTTAAGTCGAGCAATGAATATGATGGAACGGATGCCACACGGGCCGGTGAGTATACGAAGCAGGCATATCGTTATAAAGAGATCTATGATGTGCTGAAGGAAGTAGATGCCATGGATGGTATTGACATCAATGGTATGACAGTATGGGGTGTGATTGACAAATATTCCTGGCTGCAGGACAGCAACTCCGCGGGAGGGGGTTCGGATGGTTCCAAGAAACACGTGCCTCTTTTGTTCGATGATGATTACAAAGCAAAACCCGCGTTTTACGCGTTTGCAGACGATACCAGACTTGAGCCTTATATCAATAATGTTGTAGTAATGCAGGCTCTCGGGGGAGATGATCCGTATGCAAAGAGTAAGACCTATCAGATAAGCGGTATAGACGATGTAGATGCTTCCTTCCAGATCGTATGGGAAGAGAATCAAATGAAGATAAAAGTAACGGTTAAGGATGAAACAGAAGATGGAAGCGACGGCGCCGACCTGTATCTGGACTGGACGAAAGGTTCTGACGGGACTGCAAAACCGGAGAAGATGACAATCATGCGCAGTGACGCCCAGAAGATAGACGGAGGTTATATTGCCGAGTTCACGGTGGGCAGAGAACTAAAAGCAGCCGACAGGTTTGCGTTTGATGTGGTTGTTACGGATGGAGAGAAGAAGGCGGCGTTTAATGATAAGAAGATGTCACAGGAGGATAGCAGCCGGTATTTTGCAGTTGCCATGACAAAGCCTTATATGACCGTAAGCAATGGCACGATTGCCATAGATGGAGAAGAAGATGCATTGTGGGGGAAGGTCGCCGCGGTACCTCTTACAATTGTCACGGGAGTTCCGGAAGCTTCGGCGGCAGGAAAGTTATTGTGGGATAAGGATTATCTGTATCTGTGGATGGAAGTAAAGGATTCTTCTCTGGATAAGTCTTCCGAAGCAGCGCACGTGCAGGATTCTGTGGAGATATTTATAGACGAGAATAACCATAAGACAGACGGCTATGAAGAGGATGACAAGCAGTATCGTATTAATTATGAGAATGAGCCGAGCTTTAACGGTCAAAAATGCATAGCAGATAACCTGATCTCACAGACAAGAAAGACAGAAGACGGATATATTGTGGAGGCTGCCTGCAAATGGACGGATATAACGCCGGAGGCAGGAACAGAGATTGGTTTTGACATGCAGATCAATGACGGAAAAGGCGGGACACGTATCGGTACGGTAAGCTGGTATGATGAATCCGGACAGGGGTGGTCCTCACCGGGAGTATTCGGCACGATTCTTTTGTTAGACAATAGCACGCAGAAGCCGGGCAGTACAGGGAAAGTAGAAGGGAATACTTCACAGCCGGGGAACAATGCAACGAAGGCTCCAAGGACAGGAGATGAGAACAGACTGGGACTATGGTCTGCATTGCTGGCCATTTCCTGCGGTGCGGCGGGAACCGTGGTTTACCGTAGAAAAAGAAGACTAACTATTAAAGAAAGTCAATAAATAGTTTCAAAAACAGAGATGTTTTGAGTATAGTGGCGATGACTTATTCATCGCAATCAGTACCTTGAAAATTGCATGACAAATAGAGCATCGAGTATGATGCTCTGACAAGAAGATATGATGTTGGAAGAATTAGATTGCTTTTTGGTATTGCTGTCCAGTGCGTTCGAGATGATAAATTAGCCGAACTAGTTTCTTGGTCGCGTGAGACATTTGAAGTGCTATAATAAAGTTGTAACAGAAGTGGCTAATAAGATATAATCATCTTACAGAGAAAAGAGGAAGTATTATGTCACAAAGTTACACACCTGAATTTAAAAAGAAAATCGTTCGCCTTCA
>ENA-OQJB01000375-OQJB01000375.1-human-gut-metagenome-genome-assembly--contig:-NODE-375-length-23823-cov-4.219404_pt1 | contig 23823 bp, 18 predicted proteins | sample MGYA00242599_ERZ504765 | MGnify/ENA primary metagenome ERZ504765 (study PRJEB26092, sample SAMD00036354) | human gut metagenome | host: Homo sapiens | study: EMG produced TPA metagenomics assembly of...
CCTATATATACAGTTGAGGTACAGAAAGTGAACATTTTATGTGGCTCTCCTCTTTGTGGGATATCTCCGATCCTGAATTTCATGCCCGTTTCTCTGGAAAGATTATCCAGTTTCCGAAGATTATCAGTCTTGGCTGAACAGATAATGGCCGTTTCTTCCGGTGTGAGCCCGTTCTTTTTGATAATCTTCTTGATTTCAGAAACGCTGTTGATATAAAACACGGCCTCCCTGGCGGTAAAACCTTCTCCATTCACAACGGTTGACTTGCCGTTGCCTTCCCGGTATTTCCCGATCAGGTCAGAACACAGTTCCAGGACGGGTTTCTTAGATTTCACAACTTCGACATTGGGAGTCTGTGTCATATCCTCCGGCCAGAGAAGCTCATAAATGGTCATATTCCTGAACTGTTCCGTCATGTCCAGATAGGAGTCCAGATAGGGCGTAGCCGACAAATAGATGACAGTGGAGAATTTCCGGAGTACCTGGCATAGCTCATATTCCGTAGTGGCCTTGTACTGGCAATCGTAAAATATAGCCTGGAACTCGTCTATCACTACCACCCATTCGGATATATCCTCCCCCGAACTAATCAGGACTTCCATGATTTTCCTGAGTGAATCATACGTTGTCAGTATCTTGTTCCCTCCGGATCTGATATATCCGGTTAGGTTTTCATTGAAAGCAAGCGTGTCGGTCGGGGAAATAAGTCTGCTTTCAAAATACCTCTTCTTATCCCCCTGGTAACGGTACAGGTGCAGGTTGTCGGAGAGATGCTGGGAATACTTGTTATAGAGCAGATGCTTTCTGGGACTGGCTAATATGACTTTCCTGCCTGATCTTAGATAGGCTTCAGTAGCTCCGCATCCGCATATACGTTTGTTTAGAATGTAATGTTGTCCTTCCGGCAGCAGGGTATTCCATAAGTCATGCCAGTCTGAAAGGTATCTGATCCCCTCAGGGACATTTAATGTAATTTTATGCATTGTTTCACTTTTAAGATTAATGGGGTAAGTCGGAGACAGAGGGTATACGATAGTAGAGAGTATGTAATACATAACCGAAGGGTGGAATATTTTATTCTTCAAAACACACTCTTCTTTATACATTTTACCTCTTTTTGCAAACTTTTTTATTCCACCTTTATCTCCCTTCAGGGAGTTATGTATGTCACTTCACTACGTTCCTTTACTCTTTGCCTCCAGCCAACCCCGGTTATACAAAATTTATGGTTCATCTGTATTTTTATCGAAACTCCCCCTTAGTCTTTTGTGAATGTATATTCAGGGTTACTCCGAAAGTGCGTAACAGGTATTTCTTTAATCCCAGGTAGGCTTCGATCTTTGGATAATCCCTTTCACATATGCCCCTGAATTCTTTGAGGGACACATTAATGACCAGCCCTTCATGCAGATCGTATTTTTCTTGTAATCTCTTGATATCCTCTTTGTATCTTCTGGGTATTCTCTGTGGAACTGTTTTTTCGCTGACATCAGGACAATCCCTTACCTGACGGTCTAGTATAGAGCTATCGTTCTTACTTGACAATATTATATATGTTTTCATACATATATCAAGCTTTCGAGGGATTTGAACGGCAAAACAGATATTTTTTTGAAGGAAAAGAAATGGTCGGGCTAACCCTGAATCTCTTTTTATCCGTCTGTCCCGGGAAGGTGTCCCAGAAAATATGTACATTTTGGAACTTTACCCATGTGATGTAAATAATACGAAATAGATGTTTGTGTGTAATCTATTGATAATGTTTGTAACTATACAAATACTTACTATATCATGTCTGTAATTATGCTTGTTTACGAATGATAAAAAACATAATTTTGGAGGGTATTTTATATAAATTTCATGCCTAAAATGCTGAAAAATGTGATATCCGGGACAGTGGGATCGTCAGTTCCGGGACAAAGGGACAGTGGATAACTCAAGGGGGCTTAAGAAGCTTCAGATAAACAAAAAGACTGAAACTCATTATTGAATTCCAGTCTTCATTGTATGATTACGTAAAAGTCTTACAGGATATGGTCTTTTTATCAGGCTGCGTTGTCGGGGAATTGTGCATCCTTAATAGCATCCGCGCTGGATTCTTCACTGTCCTTATGCTTTTGAACCACACGGTCAACAGCAGATTTTGACAGTTTCATATGATCTGCTATTTTCCTGACGGAGTATCCTTTTCCACGCAGGGTGAGAATCTCCTGTTCCACCTCTGGTGTAAGCTTGCTTTTACCCTGTGCCAGCAGATCCTCTTCCTCACATTCCCGAATGAATTCCAAATGGAGATAGCCGTCACTGCGAATCTCAAAATGCCGTACTTTGTCAGGAATGGCATTGCTGCGTGACTTGAGAACCTTGACATACACCTCAGTAGCATTACATTTGGCTATTGCAAGCACATTATCCGCCAAGTCAGTCAGTTTGGCGGAACCGGCCAGGTCCTGCATCTCAATAGGTTTGGATTTGTCCCGCTTTCTTGTATGCATCAGCGTTATCACTGTTACGTTATAGCGTCCACAGATTAATTTCAGCCTTTTCATCAGCTCCTTTGCAACTCTGGCCGTGACACTTCCTGTTGCCGCCACTGTGATACTGTCCAATATGAACAGCACCTTTTTTATTCCATTTTTTTGCAATGGTTTCTATTTCGGAAAGAATCCTTTCAAGGTCTTAGGTGAAGTTCACTTTGATTTCTTATGACTTTATTTGTAATTATATAAATCTCAGTATTGCTAAGATACAAAATCTCGATTTCAAATCAAAGTTTAAAGAAAATCATATTATTGCATCTTTTACGCTTCTATATACGCTCTTGTAATCAGATATTTATAAATTCTTCAGGTTTTCGACGATGTCATCAATTGTGTGAATTGAAGTGTTTAGTGCAAGCTTATCAGCTAATGATGGACTAAATCTTAAAACTTCATCTTTCGTTATTTTATGCCAAATTGGTAAAATAACCTTGTGCCCATTCATTTCTCTGGCAACCATGCCATTCAATTCATATTCCGTCCAATTCTTCTTGACAAAGGAAGGGGAGATTATGACAATTCCATAATTAGCATTGGATAAACCATAATCTATTTTCTTTCGGAGACTATCTCCGATTTTTAGTTCAAACTCATCATACCAAACTTCAAAACCATTATTCCTTAATGCTTCGGCTAAATCTCTAACAATATCATCTTTATCTTCTGAAGCATGTGAGATGAAAAAGTCATATTGTTTAGTCGGCTCCGGAATATCCTCTGTCGAAACCAATTTATTATTTTGTGTTGAATAATTTTGGGCGATAAGAGTCTCCAAATGTCTTTTTTGAATTTCAATTTCACTTTGTAACTTCTTTTGGAACTTTAATTGGTCATCTTGTAGTTTCTTTTGTTCGCTTTGTTGTGCTTTTAGCAACTCTTGCCTTTTTTTCCCCAGTTCTGCTGACTTTGTTGCAATACTTTTTTGATAGCTCGCAATTTTGGTTCTGCAATTAAGAATATCCTTTTGATATCCATCTATTTGCCGTTGCTTTGAGTTAAGAGTAGAAATAGAAGTATTTTTATTGATAGTTCTATGCACCGAGTCTATCTGTTTATTCTTATCAATTTCTTTTTGTTTTCATCAGCAATTTTCTTCTGCAAATCTGCAATATCTTTTTCTAACCGATTTATCTGATTTTGATAGTAAGATGAATTCATTTTTATATCCTTGTTTAAAAATTATGGTTTACAGTAAATAACTTATCAAAGATAGTGAAATTTTCCGATTGATGAACTCATAAAATAAAGTTTCTCTGGCGAAATTTTGCTTGCATTGATAAAGTAACTATTTTAGTACATGGAAAATATAAATTAAATCGTATATTATGGTAGAATATTTTATTATAATTTGAATTAGAGGAGGGATCCGGTGAAGCGAAATGATAAATATTCAATATATTTCAGGGTCTGAGTGAGGGATAGAGAAATTAAAGTTCCGACAGGAATTGATATTTAAAAAGAACGTTGGGAGGATACAAAGGAGGAGTCAACAGGTTTGATATGAAATCTGAAGATTTAGACTTTTACGTAAGTTTTACTTCAACAGTTATCGTTTTCGCCTTCATGAATTTACTCAGTTGCTCTCGGAATAAAAGCATTGTAAAAAGTAGATAAAGGCCTCAATCGGGGCATAGATATAGATATGAAGAAAGAAAATGTTATTGAAAAAGGAATGGTGGCGATTAAAGGCATCACAGCAATGATACCTGTACTAGGAGGTACTTTAACTTCTGTTTGGTCAGATATAGATGCAATTCAAGCTAAGCGAAAGCACGAACGGCTTGAAGAATTTTATCTTTCCTTAGAAATGGAAGTTCAAAAGATTAAAGAGCAAATTAATGAATCATACATCAATCAACCTGATTTTCTTGATGTGTTTGAACAAACTGCTAGGCATATTGTAAATGAACGTAAAGAAGAGAAAAGAATTTTGTTTAGAAATATTTTGCTTAGTAGCATTACTGCAAAAGAATGCAGCTACGATAAAACGGAAAAATATTTAAGAATATTAGAACAAATGAATGGTTTGGAGTTACTAATTTTGCGAATTCTTCAAAATCCTTCAGAATTTAATCGGCAAAATGGAGAGAAAATAAAAGATCCCAATGCTCCAACACCTGGCTACAGAAACCTGATAATCTATACCAGAACTTATTTTTTCATAGAGATGTTGAGCGAATTATTAAATGCTGCCCAAGAAGATGTTGCCGAAAGTATATACTATCTTGAAAGTAATAGACTTATTGTTGATAATGTTTCATTATCAAAATTGCAAACCAACGGTCATCCCATTCGTACTTTAGAGGATAAATTGACTTCTAAAGGGAAAGATCTTATAGCATTCATTATTCGATAATTGCATAAGTAAAACAATTCGGGATTTTACGAAGGAATTAAAGGTATAATAAAGTAATTTGACAAATTGATAATGTTGAGCTATATAGGTTACTCTTTGACTTAAGTGCTAATATCTTATCTCTCCATAGGAAAAGCATAGCTAAAAAAGCAGAGAGATATTGAGAAGCTGATCAAAAGGTTTAATGAATTATGTGACATTGAGCGGGAATCCACTAATGAAATAAAAATGAAATGGCGGGGTAAGCTAGAGGCAAATACTCAGTGAGCGAAGCGAATGATGATAGCATAACTTCCCGAAGGGGAGGGCACTATAAAATATTTTGTGTAAATTGAAATACGGGATTCATATTAGAGTCTCGTATTTTTATTTTATACATTTGTAAAATGAAGAAGATTATGAAAGAAAAGAATCATGTAGTGCCAGATGAAGTATTAAGTAAGGAGTTCCTTAGCCAATTCAAAACAGAATCCAATGTGAGCAAGTTTCTTAAACAGTTACATGCCCAAGTATTGGAGAAGATGCTTGAAGGTGAAATGGACGCATATTTAGGCTATGAAAAGAATTCTATAGCCGGGAATAATACCAGTAATTCACGTAATGGCAGCTATCCGAAGAAAATCCAAACCGAACATGGGGAGGCTGTTATTTCCATTCCCCATGATCGTAACAGCCAGTTCGAACTGATTGCAATGCCCAAACACGAAAGCAGTGGACTTTCGATAGAAAAGCTTGTTATTTCCTTATATGCCAAAGGAATGAGTGTTTTCGATATAGAGGAAGAGATGTGTGAGATTTATGAAATAGAACTCTCTACATCAGCCATTTCCATCATTACAAACAAAGTAAACCAGGCCGTTCAGGAATGGCAGAACCGCCCTTTGGATCCGGTTTATCTGATAGTCTGGATGGACGGAATCGTCTTCAAAGTACGGGGATAACGGCAAGATCATAAACAAGACCGTTTATCTTTGTGTCGTCCTGAAGCAGAATGGCCTGAAAGAAGTTCTTGGCATGTGGGTTGGCAAATCGGACAGTTCTTCTTTCTGGATGGGTGTACTGACTGATTTAAAGGTACGTGGAGTGCAGGATATACTGATTACCTGTATCGACAACCTGAATGGATTTACGGATACCATTCGTACCGTATTCCCTCAGTCGTCCACTCAAATCTATGTGGTACATCAGATCAGAAACTCCTGTAAATATGTCGTTTATAAGGACAAGAAAGAGTCTACGGCAGATATGAAGAATATCTATAATGCACCCAATAAGGAAGTTGCTGCCACAGAACTTGATAATCTGGAAAAGAAATAGGGAAGAAAGTACCCTTATGCCATACTTTCATGGAGAAACAACTGGGATGACCTGACTGTTTTCTTCCAGTTTTCACTGGAAATCAGAAAAATAATCTATACCACAAATCTCATTGAAAATCTCAACGGGAAAATCAGAAAGTACACGAAATCAAAGTTTTTATTCCCTTCTGATGATGCCGTGAAGAAAACAGTATATCTGTCACTAATGGAGATTGAGAAGAAATGGACATAGCCAATTCATAACTGGGGATTGATTATGAACCAATTTATGCTTATTTTTGAAAACAGAATACAGATATAAGAGGAAACTTACAACTGAATCCTGTTTCAATTTACACAAAAAATAGGACAGTGCCTTAAAAAACAATAATGCGTTCTTCTCTGCGGCTACGCTCCGCCTCATAGCAGATGAGATGGCTTTCTACAGAAACATCGATGGCAGTAGCGAGAGATTTTTTGCTGGAACGGACGGCTTCAATGAAATCCTCCATCAAAGCCAAGTCTGCTCCTGCATGAAACGGAGTGCCGGCAATATCCGAAAAATCATAGACCGTTTCTTCCCTTCCGCAAAACCGTTTTACGCGTAAAGTCGTTTCATCTCCGTCTATTTCTCCTTCCGTCAGGCAAATGTGTGTTTCCCGATTATCTTTCAAAGTAAATACATCCATTGAGAAATTAATCGTTACTTCACTTTCCATTTCCATAGATACAATCTGATGGTCTACCACATCGTTGTCACAATGATATACACAACGCCCGTAAATCCCTACATGTAATTGGTATTCAATCACATCATCAATCGTTTTACCCTCCGGTACATCAAAATTAGCGATCCACTCACGACGCTCACGATATAACTTTACAGCCGAAAACGGACAATCATTTTCAACACTGCAATCAATGCACCGATCGGCTGAACCTTTTGGGGCATTCGCACTGTGAAACCAACGCAGAGAACCGAACGAGGTTAACTTATGGCAACGGGTGCGTGTAAGCCATAACAGAAAATCGATGTCATGACAACATTTGGAGATAAGCATCGGATTGGTTATTTCCTCTTTACGCCACATGCCTCTCACAAACCCATGTGTAGAACGGTCTATTCCTACTGATGAACGATGATTTATTGAAATAATTCTACCTAATTCTTCAGTGTCAATCAGCTCTTTGATCTTCATGAAATACGGATGATATCGTAATACATGGCAAACTGCAACGATAACCCCTTTTTCTTTTGCAGCCTTGCCAATGGCAATGCATTCTTCCAGTGTCTGGGCTATAGGCTTTTCCAACAAAACATGAAACCCTTTGCGGATGGCCATCATGCTTGGCTCAAAATGCATGTTTTCGGGTGTACATATCAGGATGGCATCCGACTTGACAGGATTGTGAAAAAAAGTCTTATAATCGGAGCAACACTGCGAAGCGTCCAATCCAAAGCGTTCCGCTACTTTATTACGCCGGATGTCATTTAACTCCACAACTCCGACAAGCTGTACCTTGTCAGGGTTTATTTTTGCATATTCCAGATATTTGTTAGCCCGGTTACCGGCTCCTATCACTACGATGGAGACCGGTCTGCGGGCATCATTTGCCTTGATATTCATAAAGAAGTATGAAAGCTATCTTATTAGTTTTTATTTGCTCAAATCCTTGATACGGATATTACGGAATTTCACTCCTGCACCATGTCCTAGAAATCCGATATGTCCCGACTTGTTGAAGAGTCCGGGATGATTCTTCCTGTCTACAGTATGTGGGTTCTTTGTAGAACCGTCTTCCGATACGTTGTGTCCCTGGCATGCTTCACGAATGTTTCCATCCAGTATAATTTCACCGTTTACAGTTACGGTAATACGATCTCCTACTGCACGGATTTCCTCGGTATTCCATTCACCTAATGCAGGGAACTTCACTCGTTTGGCAGGAATGATACCGTATACTGACCCATGTTGTTGATATTCACGTAATCCTTTATAAATAGGAGCGTCATGATCTAGTATTTGAATTTCCATACCTTCATATGCTGCGTCCACTCCCATCGGAGTGCGAATGCCTACGCCATTGTTGACACCTTCACGCATAAATGCAAACTCAAAGCGAAATACAAAATCGCTGTATTCTTTTACTGTATAGAGGTTTCCGCTACCACCGTATTGTGCAGTCACGTAGATAGTTCCGTCTACAGGTACATAGTCGGTTGTATTTCCTGTCCACTTGTGCATGGAAGTACCATCGAATAATATCTCAAATCCCTCCTTTGCTTCTTCTGCAGGAAGGTTGAATTTCGGAGTAGAAGGAAGTTCGCGGATGTACATCTCTCGGTATTCTACAGGTGTGCCTTCTCCTATCAGCATCAACTGACCTTTCACATAAGCCGGAATATTACGATCGCAGGAGTTTTCAAGGATAATATTGGTGGCGGTCACCACACCGTTCACACTGACAGTCACCCGGTCGTTCAATACCTTTACATAAACTGTATTCCATTCACCTGCTATATTATCGGCTACTTTTTCCGGTGTATTTTTGTTTTTATGTTGCCGGACAAAGCCCCGGATTTATCACCGCCTAAGTCTATTTGCCGAATAGAACGCACGCCCAAACCTGCCTTGCCTGTGCCTTTCCATTCAAACCATAGTTCAAAGTTCTCATAATTGCCAGTACCCAGAATGGCATTTTTACCACCGGTATAAGCTATTCCATTTTCTGTAATCTTCCAAAGATCGCTAGTTGTGGCAGTCAATGCTTCGTGTTTTTTGATTTTCTTGGGATTCATTGAAGCCTTCTGAGCCGGATTCAACGCAATTACTGTCCATTCGGCATTACCGAATATCGGAATGTAGGCTGCCTGCGGAAGTCTTTGCAATATGGCATTAATGTCATCGATGGCATAACCGGCATCCGCATGACCAGCTTCCTTAAAACATGCAATTGCTTTTTCCAAAGCTTTGCGTACCGGTTCACCGCCGAAATTTTCAGAGTTCTTTGAAGCGATAGTTCTTACTGCCTCGGCAGCAGCTTCAGCCGTAGCCTTATTATCCATGTATTTTTCAACCAACATCAAAGCCTGATAAGTATGAGTTTCACCCAACAGGTTAATAAGGCGATTCTGTACTTTCACATCGGAAGCAATTTCCAATGCCCTGCGATACAATTGGTATTTTCGTATCGATGTATGGGCAGACTTGGCAACCAAACTTGTGTAGCGGTTTAATGCAGCTTGAGCATTCGTTTTGTCATTAACTGCAATGTTATAGAGAACCTCGATCATTTTTATATTGTCAATATTCACCAATGACGCGAATGCTTCCTGTTTGTAATTGCCATTGTATCCTTTTAGAATCTCAGCAATGGATTCAGGATTACCCGCTTGCGCAAGAACCGGATAGTACAAGGAAGGATTACAGGATTTGTTGACATATGGAATTACGGTAGCATATTGTTTATCTTTAGGCAAAGGCAGAACTGCGTTCCGCATCGCTTTCTGAATTTGAGGAATGTTCTTGCCACTCTCTTTTTCAATCAATCGGCTGAGACGTTCAAGATCTGACGGACCTACTACACCCTCAAGAGCCTTATAGGCAGCAGTGCGTACATCGTTTTCTGGTGAAGTCAGCATATTAAACACTTTATCGGTCGCTTCGTCCATACTGCGTGTAGAAGCAAGATTTAGTGCGGCAATCCGAATGGCTTTGTCCGCATCCAACGCTTTCATGATATTGTTGTTGATTTTACCGTTAAATGAGAGCAATGCTTTGGTTGCAGCATCGGCATGATTACTATTCAGTTTTGCAATTAGAGCTTCCAATGCTGTATCGCCGCCAATCTTTCCGGCAGCAGTAATGGCAGCAATGGCAATCTCCTCGTCGTCGGAGTCCATATTGGTTATTACGGCATCAATCTGTGAAACTACATGATTAGTACCGAACCAATTTAATATGTCAGCCTTTACTTTCTTATTGTTCTTTGCCTTTAATGTCTTTGCCAGGTTTGCATATAAGGTTTCATCAGCAATGTTTTCAGATAGGCGTAAAGCGTTCACTCTATATTCACGATTACTGTCCTTCAAAGCGGCAAGGATGTAAGAGACAGCTTTTTTGCCCTCTGCTTCAATAATTACATCGAGAGCAGCACCACGTACATAAGCCTTGTCAGTATCTTTTAGCAGTTTTTTTGCTGCATTAGCTGCGATATGTCCCTCGTCGTTGACAACCATTGTCTTGAGTAGTCGCAAATAGCAAGCAGTAACATCTGTTTCCGGTATCCACTCATACTTCGCTGCTTTGGCGGCTTTCTCCAATGTAGAAAGGGAGGCGGATGAACCGCAAATACTCAATGCGTGATAGATTGCTTTTTGAGTTGGAGCGTCTGCATTCTTCAACCATTCCAACAGTATAGGTTCGGCCGTTTTCAGTCTTTTTACGCCGACAGCATAGGCCAGTTTCTCTCGAGGAGCAACCTCTTTCTTAATGAGATCAAGAAGTGCCTCGTTTGCCCCTTCAGTATGTGCCAGTCCGTTGATAGCCCATTCTGCCAGATAAGCATCATGCAGGTATTTTACAAAAACAGGGATGTCCTCAACTGTTGCACAACGTTGCAACTGGCTCATTAGGAATGCTCGGTTTGGATTGTCAGTACACTTTTCAATGGCTTTTGCTAAACCTTTTCTCACTTCAGCCCTTTTGTCTGCTTTATCCGGAGCGGTAACATAAGAAACTACACCATACAAAGCATGCTCAATGGAAGCGTTCTTACCTTTGTCTGCCGGAACAAGCATTTCTCCCAACAGAACTATGCCGGCAGTACCGGTGGACATCAGTTCATTCATTATGTTGTTGTAGTCTTGTTGTTTGGCAGCAGGAAGCTGGTCTAACGCATCAGCTATAATAGTGGCAATAGTACGCTGGCGGGCATCCTGTGCCGCAATACTCCACGGCAATAAAGCTGCAAAAGTTAATGCCCAAAATATCTTTTTCATATCTTTCATTTTTCAGTATTAGTAGATTAAAGTTTCCAGGGATTTCTCATCGGCTGGTCAATCAATTGATTGGCGGCATCGTCGTTGATGAACTGCTGCGCTACTGGGTCAAAATGTAGTGTACGGTTCAGACGAAGGGCGCAAAGGGCCATATTTACGATGTTGCAGCTGCGGTGCCCGTTCATTTCATTCAAGGCGAACAGTTCCCTATTTTTGACACATTTGATAAAATCCGTGTTCTGCGGTTCCGGATCAGGCAGTTCAGCAATGATGTTCATTATGTCCGGAGCAGGCTTACCGTTTAATTCACATTCAAAACCTTTATAGACTTTACCTTTTGGACCTTCTATATACGGTACCTTATTGCCACTTTCAAACCCTTCACCTTCCAATACTATCTGGCATCCGTCTAGGTAAGTATAGGTAATCTTACGCCAAATACCGATAGCATCAGGATGTTGCTGGGGAGCATCTACTTCGACTTTGATAGGATTGGTATTATCTTTTCCCAATATGTATTGTACCGGGTCAATATAATGCTGTCCCATATCCCCCAGGCCACCTCCGTCGTAATCCCAATATCCCCGGAATGTGGAATGAACGCGATGAGAATTGTAAGGCTTGTATTGAGCCGGTCCCAGCCACATGTCATAGTCCAATTCTGCCGGGACTGGTTCCGGAGCAAGATTTTCCTTTCCTACCCAAAAGAATTTCCATGTGAAACCGGTAGCACCCGAGATGATTACTTTTAATGGCCAGCCAAGCAATCCGCTGTCTACCAGTTTTTTTAATGGTTCAACAGTAGTACCCAGTCCGTAGAAATTATCTTTAAAGCGAAACCATGTGTTCAGTCGAAATATACGATTATTCTGTTTCACGGCTTCCATCAAACGTTTACCTTCACCGATAGTACGTGTCATCGGTTTTTCACACCAGATGTCCTTTCCTGCTTTGGCTGCCTCGATGGCCATCAGACCGTGCCAGTGAGGTGGAGTAGCGATATGTACGATGTCTACATTCGAATCTTTAATTAGGTCGCGAAAGTCGTGATATGTCTGCAATGTTTCATTGAATTTCTTCTTGCCCAGGTCTACTGCTTTTTGTAGGTGGTTCTTGTCAACATCACACACAGAAACAAGGCGACACTGTTCATTACTTGTGAAATGGTAGCTACTTCTGCCAATTCCGCCTACTCCAATGATACCTTTTGTCAATTGATCGCTTGGAGCAATATGGTTGGGCCCACCCAATACTTTGCTTGGCACGATAGAGAACAAAGCGAGGCTGCCCATGCCTTTTAAAAATTTTCTTCTGTCAATTCCCATATTTTGTACATAAGTTATTGTTGTATATGTTTTAATACTGTCTTACAGTCTTGTCAAACGGATATTGCGCCACTGCACCTTGATACCGCCCCCGTCGTGAATCTGTAATGCGATACGTCCTTGTGTGGCACCAATCTTTTTGTCTGTCAAATCTGCCATCAGTTCACCGTTCAGCCATGTTTGTACATGCGCACCTTCCACGCGGATGCGTAAAGTATTCCAGTCTCCCTGTTTCAGGATATTTTCTTTTTCATCTGGAATTTGTACCAGCCAACCGCGCCCGTAAGATTCATAAATGCCACCGGTATCGTTGCCCGTCGGAGCCACTTCGCATTGCCAGCCGTGAATCTTGACCGGTGGCTCGATGAATGAACGGAAGAAGACACCGGAATTGCCATTAGCTAATTGCTTAAATTCCAGATTCAAGTCAAAATCGTTGTAATAATCGCGGGTAGTCAAATAACCGTATTGTTTGTCTTTTCCACTTTCACATACCAAACAGCCTTCTTTATCCACATACCACAATTCGGTTCCGTACACTTTCCAGCCGTTCAAGTCCTTTCCGTTAAACAGGAACTCCGTTTTAGCAGGTATCTTCTTGGATAATTCCTTTATTTTGATGTTGCGGAAGGAAGCAGGATAGCCATGATCCTGTAAACAGAGAACTCCCTTGCGCCCCAAACCATATTCAGGAGACATTTCCCATTTACCGCTTTCTTTGCGTTGAAACCAATCGTCGGTCCATGCCTCGAATTCCAAAATTTTATGTCCGTTTAAGTAATGTTCTACATGCCCATTATCGAACACGATGCGTGAGTTATTCCATTTGCCTTGTGGATTTACGAACATGGAGTCTGGGTCTGGAAGATGCATTGCATAGTCTACTCCCAGTTTCTGCCATTCTTCCAATTTGGTGGGAGCGTTTGTCTTTTCCCAACCTTCTACATCAATCAACTGATATTCAGGGCCGGTTACATACGGAACTTTAAAATAAGGATCTTCTACTACGTGATAAAGCATGCCGCTATTGCCACCGTACGAAAGTTTCCAATCCCAGTCAAGAATAAAATTGTCAAATTCCCGATCGGTTACGATATAACCTGAAAGGTCACTTCCGTCACCATTTGCTTGAATACATCCATCTACTACATGCCAAGGTTGTGTGAGTGAATCTCCATTATAGTCACGCCAGCCATTGAGTGTGTTTCCATCAAATAATAGTTGCCAACCGTCAGCTATTTCCGCTTTGGTCAAAGTGTTGTGTTGAGGAGCTGACACACAGGATGCCATGGTGGTAAGCATAGCACTTACAACGGTTCCAAACAAAGTCCTATTTCTCATTCGTTTCAAAATTTAAAATTATTAATTATATTAACAATGTGACATATTTGTTCTTTTTCCAATCATACTATCGACGGATTTTTCTGCCAATAGTATGATTGTTGATATAGAAAACTCTGTAAAATGGATTGTTATTGATGATTGTCGATTCGGACAAGACGAATGGAACAAGCATCCGTGACATGATTCCATTGGCGTACTCCGGCTTGATCGGCCGCTTTGCCGTCTCTCTCTGCTAAGTTATATCCTTGACCTGCATTTCCATAGAAGAAAAACGCTTGCCCTAAATAACCTAAGGCAAAAGCTCCGTTGCTATATATTTGTCCGGCAGGCACTATACTTAAACCTGTTAAATCGGATACTGTATTAATATCAAACGCACCATTGCCGCCGTTGTTCCAATTGTATCCCGGTGCCAATAATGTTCCCAGTTGGTCCTGTCCGATATACTTAAACAAGCGTTGCCAGTCAGTTACATTACCCATTAATCCGTTACTATTATTTCCTCCTCCGGTAGAGATACGCCACAGACCATCCACAATGCTGCCGGCTAATAAGTCTTCATCTGCCACTACTTTACTTGTGTATAAATAACCATATAAGGAAGCATCAACATCAGAGTCACCACCTGGGTATGTATAAGATGCAACTTGTTGATTCAAAGAATTCATAGCACTAAATGGTATCTCCGAACCATCACCAAATTTTGTTGTACGGAGGTTAGTCCCCAACCATACTTCACTACCTATTTTGACAGTTGGATATGAATTGCCTGATATATCCGCTACTAAATACGGCTCAGCCACAACTTCAACAGCATTTTCTTGTTCCTCTGTTGTAATACCGAAAGCAGAAAGATAAACTGTTTGAACAGCATTAGAATTGCCGGCTACATAATCAAGTGTATTTTCGTTATAGTTGAATGCTACTGTTCCTCCGTTTTTGTCGATGTCGGACACATTGCCGTCATCGTCTACCAAATATGCGACCAACCCTCTGGTATAATCAGCCGCTCCACCTTGACCGGTATAAACAACGACAGCCTTTGAAGCAATATGATCATTTTTAGATACTCCAGACAGATTTCCGCAACTTTTAATTTATCATCCATCACCTTATAAATCTTGCTTATATCAAAATTCTCGACAGAAGGAATTTTGAATTTATAGACTTTCTCTATCGGATAAATAGGTTCTGCTGCTTTTGCTTCCTGCACTACTTCAATCTTTCGAGTAACTGAAAAAACCTTTATAGTTAGAATCGTAGAACGTGCAATCATTCGTGGATTATCTTCCAATGCAAGCGATATCCTATTTCCTTCGAGTGTTACGCTGCACCATCTTTCTGCATCGGAAGGAACGTGGAAAGAAATTGTCGAGTTATCCATGTTGGATATAATCTCTATTTCTCCTGCTGCTTCTTTGGCCGGCAAAGTAATGCTCTCTTCCGGTGTTATCAATACTGTTGGTGTAATGCCTGGATCACCGTTGACAGTTACCGAATAATAATCGTCGCATGCATTCGTTGCTAATGCGAGGACAAGCAACATCGTGGCATATATAAATTTTATCTTTTTCATTATTTTGAATTATTTATTCAACAGATGGAATATTCTCTAATCTCTTAAAGTCAATGTCTGGAGCTGTTCCACTGGAAGGACGGGTAAAAATCTTTCCATATTCCGTATGATCATCCGAGAAGCCGAAACTCTTTAGAACGAAACCACAATTCTTCTCATCGACCGAGCCGGAATAGTCGTATCTCAAACCCTGTATTCCCGTATTGTCACAGGTGAATTTAGCTGTCGTAATCTCTTTCCAGTCGCCTGACGCAAGCCGTACCCACTGGTTTTTGTAGAGTACGGAACGGGTATAGATTGAGTTTACCGGATCGAAGTTCTCTAGGAATGAATGAGCTCCCTTATACCATGTATTTGTGTCCGGACGTAAGAAAGATGCGATTAGCTTCCATTCATTGTCTGCATAAAAATAGGCTGTATAAATGGTGTTTCCGTTTCCGTCCGGTTTCACCTGAACAAGCGCTTTGTACACCGTGCCAGCTTTCCAACCGCAATGTAACCAACTTTGTCCACCGCTTCCTTCATTTCCAAACTCTCCGACAGTGACATTCTTACCTTTGCGTAATAGCTTCACTCTTTTGTCCTCTGGTATGTCACTAGGATTGTCAGTAGAATAAGGGCTCCAGACAGAGAACAAAATAGTGTGCTCACCGGAACTCGTTTGTTGAATACCCATATAGCCTTCGGAGAACCCGTTCATCATATAGTATGAACTATTTCGGACATTTTCTTCTGTGACCAAAACTTCATTATAGAAATACTCAACATTAGCTTCGGGCATTGTATACCCCCAATGCACGGAAGCTCCTCTACGAAAGAAGTAACAATTCAACTTATCTTCAGCCATTTTTTCTTCTGTTACAAAATGATTGTCGCCCATTGTCGCCTGTCCACCTATCCGGAAACCAGTGACATCACCGAAAGATTTACCGCTTCTTGATACTCCCTGCATATCCACCCGGATATATCCCGATTTTTTTATCGGAATTGTAGCAATACCGTATATTTTAGAAGTAGGACCACTGATAGTAACATCATACGTTTTGTCCCGTATCTTGAAGCGTACGACACTATTTCCGGTTTCATTGCTTCCAACGACTGCCAAATTCATATTACCAGTTTCGCCCACATGGAAGTAGGTGCTGCTAACAATTGTTTTGTCCATCCATGTATCCTTGAATTTACCGGTATAGAGGTCTATTTCGGAAGAAGCTGGAGGAGTAGTCATATACGAGTTTCCGGCAAAAGGAATAAAAATCGGTACATCCGCTTCGTTAAACGATACTGTCGGATTCTCCTGAATTTCACCGTCTGTCGATTTTTGAATGATAGTGATTTTACCTAACTGAACCAATGAAGCGTTATCCAGAATATAAATATATCCTTCTCTGCTTAGTTTGGAAGTATTTGTCGCTATGTTCCAAAGAGTCTCTTTGGTGCCGCTAGTTGCTTTCACCCACTCTACACTAGGTACATATTTTAGTGCTACTGTAGGGTCACTTGGTGTGACAGTAAACGAGACACTGCCCCCTTTACCTTCTACAATTATCTCGTCGGAAGGAGTAATAGTCAATGTCACCTGTTTAGTTTTATTTCCATCAATTTTTTCATTACCACAAGCTGATGAAAAAACTGTTAGAAATAGACATAAAATACAATAGAGGTTCATTTTCATAATCATTTTCTTATTACCAATATTTGTTTTGAACCATTTTTTCATTGTTATCCAAGTAAGTCTGGTAAATAGGCCATAAATACATTTTCTTCAAGAATATTCGTTTCTGTATTTCTGTTCGTTTGAAGAAATCATTATTGGTTTTAGCATCCGTATTCATACCAGAAATCGGGGTTTCAAAAACTTTTTCCGCTTCTTTCCAACGACGGATATCCATATAACGCATTCCTCCTTCAAATGCAAATTCTACTCTGCGTTCATGGTGAATCGCTTCACGCATTTCCGATTGTGACAAACCGGATTTTAAAGCAGGCAGTCCGGCACGTTCACGAATTAGATTTACATACTTTGTAATATCTGTATGTCCTGGATTATATTCATTTAGTGCTTCTGCATAATTCAGATACATCTCTCCTAAACGAACAATGATCCCCGGTTTATAAGGATAAGACCCTGAACGGGTGGCAGGATGAATGGCCTTATTAATTTGATAACCAGCTATTGGACTATCATGCGAAGGTTTACCATCTTGCCCTCCGTTCAAAAAGTTGTGTTGCCTCTTGTCATCATCGAACGAACAATATTTGCCATGAAAACGAATGTTGGCATAAAAACGGGGTTCTCGATTAACGTACATATTATATGTACCTTTCGGTGTCACCAATCCTTCTTTCTTATCCGCACTACCATAGGTATATTTCGTAGGATAATATGTATCTTCAGTAGAGAATCCTTCTTCTACATATCCTGAACCTAATTCATCGATGCTTAAGCCATTTTTCATAAAGAAAGCATCCACGATGTTCTGTGTGGCACTGATACAACCTGCAAAACCGGATTTGCGAGGCATTAAATGGTATTCATATAATGAACTTGTTTTTCCTGGGAAGGCCATTATAATTTCCGGGTTCTGTTCAGTAGTAGTCAGATATAAATTGGTACAGGACATTAATGCATCAATGGAACCGTCTTCCAGGTACTCTTTGTACAAATCATATTCAGGAAGATCAATAACCAACTTGGCTGCTACTGCTGCTTTCTCCCACTTTTTGTTATCTTTGCTTTGACTAAAAAGTGGAGTTCCGTCTTTATTGACGACATCCTTGAAATCTTCATTCCCGTTAAATAATGGGCTGGCTGCAAACATTAGCATACGGGCGCGCAATGCCAGACATGCACCGGAAGTGGGACGTCCGATGTTTACATTATCATAGGAAGAAGGTAGTATCTTGGAAAGTTCCATAAATTCATTGTCCAAGTAGTTTACGATTTCATCATAGGGAGTGCGCTCTTTTTTCAGTACCTCACCCGAATCATTTACGTCCATTAATGAAGTAATCAATGGGAACGGTCCGTACACCTCCAGCATTCTTGAGTAATAGTAAGCAATTAGGAACCGAACTTCATTCTTATATCGTTCTACTAGTTCGACTGTTTGTCTCTGGTCTGGAATCTCTTTTACTCTTTCCAGGAAAATAAGTCCTGAACGCACTTTTTGATAGGTCTCTTTCCACAGATTTTTTCCTGGAATAATTTGTGTAGGTGTCCAACTTCCTTGTTGTACATTCATCAGATTTCCCCAACCAAACTGTCCCAGTGACGAAGCCATTTGTGTCTCATCACTCATCATGTAATAGCCATATCCGGCAAAATTCATGTATTCCCACAAGGGATCGGGTACAAGATTATAAACACCTGCCAACCATTGCTTTGTATAATCTGCATTGTCAAATACAGCATCTATAGTCAGCATATCATCCGGTTCTTTATCCAAGTAATCGCAAGAAGAGAAAAACGGGATGACGGCAACAGCCAGCATCATTGTTTGGATATATTTTTTATATGTATATTTTTTCATTGTACGTAAGATTAAAATGTTACTTGAAAACCAAATGAATATACCTTCATTAAAGGATATTTCATTCCGTCACTGGAATTGATTTCCGGGTCCCACATATCAAATGCAGCCCATGTTAACAGATTGCTTCCTCTGAAGAAAATACGTGCGTCACGCATCATCGCCGCTTTCTGCCATTTTTTTGGGAAAGTATAGCCTACTTCAAGATTTTTCAAACGCAAATAAGAAACATCTTTTAACCACCATGTAGAATATTGCATGTTGTTAGAACTTTTATTGGTGGACAAACGAGGCCAGAATACCTGTCTATACGGATCACTCGGATCCCAACGGTCATCGCAGTTGGCATAAATATTGCCCAATCCACCACCGCCACTGCCGGGAATCAGTAAATCTCCTTGAATCATATTGGATACATTTGTAGAACCTTGGAAGAATGCGCTGAGATCAAAACTCTTCCAACGTGCACTGAATCCGAATCCATATACAATCTCCGGAACAGAAGGACGACCGATAGGTTGATAATCATAGGCATCCACTTTACCATCATGATTGGTATCTTCATAACGAATATCACCGGGTTTTACCGGTTCGAATGTATGGTCGGGGATTCCGTTCACTAATGTCCCGTCTGCTTTAAAATCCTCTTCCTGAAACAGACCGATAGCTTTCAGTCCGTAATATGTGTTCAATGGATTTCCAGTACGTGCACGGGTTGTTTGTTTCATAGTCTCGGATTCGTCATATTCTACAATTTCATTACGACTGAAAGTGAAATTACCTCGTAATGATAAAAAGAAATCTTTTCCAAAACTCTTGTTTACTTCCAGACTGGCATCAAATCCCTGATTTTTTACGATACCGAAGTTTGCCCATGGATTTGTATTGAATCCTGCTGTTTCCGGTATGGTCTTTCTTTGCATAAAGATATCTTCCCTTTTTTCATGGAAATAATCGGCTTGTATATTGACGCAGTCCCATAGGCCGATTTCAACCCCGATATCTGTTTTCTTTACGGTTTCCCACGATAAATCTTCAACCCCGAAGTCTCCTTCGAATTTTCCACCTATACCTTGGTTGCCTGTAAGTCCGTAAGTAAATCCATTTCCACTGTTTATCGTAGATAGGAAAGCAAAACGTCGTCCTGCCAACTGGTCGTTGCCTACCAAACCGTATGAGCCACGAAATTTCAATTTAGATAATACGGAGAGGGCATTCTCCATGAATTTTTCGTTGGTCACAAGCCAGCCACCGGCTACGGAGGGAAAGAATCCCCATTTGTTCCCTTTACTAAAGTTCTCTGAACCGTTATACCCGAAGTTTCCTTCGATGAAATATCTGCCTTTATAGCTATATGACAAACGAGCAGCGATACCTTGTGTACGATACGGTAGTGAATAAATGGCTGAAGCTGCGTCTGCATTTACATAATCCCGCATATTATACAACAATAGTCCGTCTATTTGGTGATTATCTGCGAGCAGACGGCTGTAAGACAGCTGACCTTCCAGGTACATGGTGCGATTGCCGCCGGCTTCTTTTGCATACTGCAAGTAATCATCTCCCTGGTTCGTGATACTGGTCAATAAATTCCCTTCTTCGTCACGTCCGGTTGCCATATAAGTAGTTTGTGTTTTTCTTCTCAAAAATGAGTTCCAAGCATAGGTATCGAATGAGAAAGTGGCTTTCGCTTTCAATCCTTTCAGTGGATGCCACAACTTGCCGATATCCTGTGTTACGGCAAATACAGATTGCAAACTGCTCTTGTAGCTTGAAATAAATCCTGAATGTGTAGCGGCTGCCCACGGATTAGTTTGTGATGTGTTGGCTGGAATCTGTCCGTTAGAGTAAACGGTGGGATGGACAATCGGAGTATTTTTAAAGGCCAGATAGATGATGTCCGTAAAAGGAGCGGCATTTGTCGAGAAGCCGGGTGTGCGCTGGTTCATGATGTATCCTCCCAAGCTTACGTTAATTTCAGTGGAAGGGGTTAGATTCATATCCAAATTGGTACGTATATTATAACGTGACAGATTATTGGATGTATTATATTCCACTCCCGGATCTGTTACTGTCATACCGGTCTCTCCGTGATAAGCCAATACCATACTATAGCGTAATCGCTCAGTACCTCCATTGATGTCTAAAGAGACACGTCCATTGGGTACATGGTCTTTGGTTATTGTTTTCAACCAGTTTACGTTAGGATATAAATCTGGATCGGTACCATTGCGAGTGGCATCGATTGCTGCTTGTGTATACATATCCTTTCCAGAGGAAAACTGACTCGCCACATTCATAACTTCCATATATTTGGCTCCGTCTACAAATTCGGGAAGCATGGTCGGAGCAGAGAAACCATAGTCAGCCTTTATCTGAATGCGAGGCTTACCAATCTGACCGCGTTTGGTTTGTACCAGAATCACACCGTTAGCTCCTCTAACACCATAGACTGCTGTTGCAGTGGCATCTTTTAAAACAGAAAAAGATTCAATTTCTTCTGGAGAGATATTGCTCAGGCTACGCTCGATTCCGTCAACCAAGACTAACGGAGTTGTTCCCGCACCAAAAGAGGAGATGCCACGAATCCAAAAATCAGAAGTATCATTCCCAGGCTCGCCGCTTCGTTGCACAGCAATAACACCAGCTACTTGTCCGGCGAGGGCATTTGTAACAGAACGGCTTTGATTCACTTGTAAAGCGGCAGGTTTCATGGTGGTAATAGCTCCAATTACACTTTCTCTCTTTTGTGATCCGTATCCCACTACAACTACTTCCTCTAATCCTTTTATATCAGGGTCCAGCTTTACGGACATATTCGTTTGTTTTCCTACTACAATTTTTAATGGAACAAAACCTATATAAGTAAACTGTAAGACGGAGGAAGGACCTGACACATTGTAAATTGAGAAATTTCCATCCATATCTGTAATAACTACATTGTTGGTTCCTTCTTCTTGTATGTTTACCCCAATTAAAGCTTCTCCTTTTTCATCGGTTACGTGTCCTGTAATCTTTAATGGAGTTTTCGGGATGACCGTTTGAGCCTTCTTGCTTACTGTTATTTGTCTATTAGTTATCTTATAACCCAAACTTGTTAAATGTAAAACTTTATCTAATATTTTGTCCAGTGTTTGCTTATTGACATGGATACTAACTTTTTCGTTTAATTCTGTAAGTAACTCGTCCGAATAGATAAATACGTATTTGGTATTTTTTTCAATAGTGTTAAATACCTCACGTCTCGTTACGTTATTTAAATTCAGCGAAAGCTGCGGTAACTGCATCGTAGCGACTTCTGCCAGCGATGGAACAGTGAAAGTTACATATAAAAGGAGTAAAACTATGCGTTGAACATTCAACATCCTTTTATATAAATAAATATTCATTAATTTCAAATGAGCCATTTTTCTCATACATTTGATTGTTTTTAGAATTGCTTTTAATATTTTATTAGTAAGCTAAATTACGCCGGATAGTATTGCCGTATTATCCGGCTTTTTATTTCGTTTATTTTACCATAGGCTACACTGTTTTTAAGGGTTTATACTAATTGTTATCTCATTCTGATTGGGGGTATATTTCACGCCGAATATTTCCTCAATTATTTGCAATGTTTCATTTATGTCGTCAAACAGTACTAATTTACCGGTACATGATTTTGCTGCTGATATTTCATCACAATGTATTTTTATGCCATAATAGCGTGACAGCCGAAGAACAATGTTTTCCAACCGTTCACTCGTAAATTGCCATATTCCGTCTTTCCATGTAATATATTGAAGTGCATTCACATCAGTGACTTTGTTCCCGGGTTGATCAGTTTTGTACATTTGGTTCGGATGAAGGAATATTTCTTCAGCTTCTTTTTCTTTCGTCAATACTGACACGCTACCTTCCACCAACACGACTGACTTATTCAGATCTGCCTTGTAGGATGTGACATTAAACTTAGTTCCATATACCCTTACGTCAAATTCGGATGTGCGTACATAGAAAGGAGATGTTTCGTCTTTTGCGACTTCAATGTATATTTCACCATTGACGTAGATGCCGCGTCCTTTTTTCTCCATATTTGCTGGAAACCGGAGCTCGGTACCGGAATTTATCCATATTTTCGTGCCATCACGTAATGTTAGAAAAGAACGCTTGCCATAAGGTACCAGCAAAGTGCTGTATTCGACGTCTGCATCTATTTGTGATTTGTAGCTAGAATTTGATGAACGTCCATTTACTTCAATTTCGTCTTTCTTCGACCAGCTGATATCGGCATCTTCTGCCATTGTTATTGTTTTCTTGTTACCTATTATTAATCTTACATCCTGAATTGTATCCAACCTTACGGACTGAACATCCGATAGCATTACATTGATATTTTCTTCTGTTATGTTTGTTAATGGAGATACTGAAAAAAATAGTAATATCAGGCCTGCTGCTACACTGGTAGTCCAATAAATGAATCTGCGAATTTTATGACGGTGGTAACGTGCATATATATTCTTGAGAATTTCATCTTCTTTTTGGCAGGAAAGCGCTGAGCGATTAATAGCTATTGAATGTAACGTTCGGATAGCATTGGTAATATTAGCCTCTTGATGTGGATTTTCTGTAGTACCTGTTTCCAATAGTTGTCTAATGTTTCTGTAGACAACAATTGCCACTGGAGAAATAAATCATCTTTCAAGAAATCCTTGACAGAGTAATTTTTGTATTTGGTATTGACAGGCATAGTTTATTTTCACTTTTAATCAGGTTAACAATAAACAAGTTTCGGACTTGTTTATAATAAAGACGATACCCAGATTTTTTTGCCATTAAAAAAGAGATATTTTTTTCATTTTTTTTTGTT
>ENA-OQJB01000380-OQJB01000380.1-human-gut-metagenome-genome-assembly--contig:-NODE-380-length-23510-cov-6.957234_pt1 | contig 23510 bp, 24 predicted proteins | sample MGYA00242599_ERZ504765 | MGnify/ENA primary metagenome ERZ504765 (study PRJEB26092, sample SAMD00036354) | human gut metagenome | host: Homo sapiens | study: EMG produced TPA metagenomics assembly of...
TTTAATCTATCCTCCTTTAGAACTATTATATTTTGAATATCGAGGTCATTCCGTGTAAAAAGTTATATTTGCATGTTCTAAACATTGGACGGTCCGGTGATTGTCCTCTCATTATTGAATTTGATTATGTTGAAGCAACAGTTACAACAAAAGTTACAGCAAAAACTCTCTCCGCAGCAGATTCAGTTGATCCGGCTTCTGGAACTTCCCGCCATAGAGCTGGAAGAACGCGTGAAGCATGAACTGGAAGACAATCCCGCTTTGGAAGAAGGAAAGGAAATTGCGGATGACTTTGACCGTACTGACGAAGGTGGCGAGGAGCCTTCATCTAACGAGATGGAGGGAGGAAACGAAACAGACACCGACCTTTCACTCGGTGACTATATGAGTGAGGACGACATACCCGATTACAAACTTCGTGAGTTGAGTGAGCGGGCAGAAAAAAAGAGGATGTTCCTTTCTCGGTCAGCGAATCCCTGAACGAATATCTGCTCCAACAACTCGGACTACGGGATTTGCCGGAGAAGCAGGTGAAGATCGCCGAATATATCATCGGAAACATAGATGATGACGGCTATCTACGCCGTGACCTGTCCGCCATAGCCGATGACCTGGTGTTTCAGGCGGGACAGGATGTGACGGAAAAAGAAATAGAGACAGTTCTTACTATCATACAAGACTTTGATCCGGCAGGAGTCGGCGCCCGTAATCTTCAGGAGTGCCTTCTTCTCCAGTTGGCCCGTCGGGAAAAAACACCTGAGACGGAGTTGGCAACCCGGATGTTAACTAATTTTTTCGAAGAGTTTACCCGTAAACATTACGACAAGATCATAAGAGGACTGGATATCGACGAGGCCGCCCTGAAAAAGGCCATTCGTGAGATAACAACCCTCGATCCTAAACCTTGTGCCAGTTGGGGCGGTTCTATGGAAACAGCTTTGAGCCAGATCATTCCCGATTTTGTAGTGGAGGCGACAGGTGGTGAACTGATCCTGAGCATGAACAACCGGGGAATCCCCGATATGCGCATCAACCGTGAATATGCGGAGATGTTTCAGGATTATGCCGGTAACAAAGCGAACCAGACAGCCCAAATGAAGGAAGCTGTCCAATTTGTGAAACAGAAACTCGATTCCGCCCAATGGTTCATCGATGCCATCAAGCAGCGTCAGGAAACTTTGCAGCGCACGATGGAAACGATCATCCTCTTGCAACGCGACTTCTTCCTCACCGGTGATGAAGCGACTTTACGGCCTATGATCCTCAAAGATGTGGCGGAACGAGCCGGATATGACATCTCGACAATCTCGCGTGTGAGCAACAGCAAGTACGTGCAGACAAATTTCGGTATTTATCCGCTCAAATATTTCTTCTCCGAATCGATGCAAACCGACAGCGGCGAAGAAATTTCCACCCGCGAGGTGAAAAAGATCATGAAAGAGCATATCGACGGAGAAGACAAGCGCAAACCGCTTACCGATGAAGAGCTGGCCTCCATCCTGAAAGAGAAAGGCTATATCATCGCCCGCCGTACGGTAGCCAAATACCGCGAACAATTGGGTATCCCGGTTGCACGGCTCAGAAAAGAAATATAAATTTGAAGCGTTATGAGGTTATTTTCAAATATCATATCCGGTATGTTCCATCCGTTGCTGATGGTGACGTATGGAGTCGTGCTGGCTCTCACCTTCACGTATCTGGCAATCTATCCGCCGACCATGAAGCTGTTGCTCGCAGGCGGAACATTCCTGTCTACCGCGGTTATCCCCGGAGCATTCATCTTTATGATGGTAAAAAACGGGGCGGCAGTCGATCTGGAACTGTCGGATAGACATGAACGTGTGGTTCCGTATCTGATCTTTATCACATCGATCATGGTCTGCGCTTTCTATATGTATAAAATGATGTTGCCGTTCTGGTTCATCTCCTTGCTATTAGGTGCCTGTGTAGCATTAATCTTGGCACTGCTCATCAACTTTTTCTGGAAAATCAGCGCCCATGCGATCGGGATAGGCGGATTGTTGGGCGGCATTATGGGGGTAGCGCGGATCCACTTGATAAATCCTTACTGGGCTTTTATCATCGTGATCCTGATAGCAGGGCTGGTAGGTACTTCGCGTATCTTTCTGAAAAGGCATACTCCCATGCAGGTATATGCCGGGTTTTGTCTCGGATTTATATGTACCTTTGTAGCCTCATTCTTGAGTTATATCTATTTATTCATCTAATAAAAACACTAAAATTATGAATTTTCCTGCAGATTTAAAGTACACAAAAGATCATGAATGGATCCGTGTAGATGGCAATGTAGCTTACGTTGGTATTACCGATTACGCTCAGGGCGAACTGGGTGAAATCGTTTTCGTCGACATCACGACAGAAGGCGAAGTTGTTGCCAAAGAAGAAGTTTTCGGTACAATCGAAGCTGTAAAGACCGTTTCAGACCTGTTCATGCCGGTAAGCGGTGAAGTGATCGAAGCAAATGCCGAGCTGGATGACAAACCTGAATTGGTGAATGAAGATGTATATGGCAATGGATGGTTAATCAAGATTTCTATCTCAGATCCTTCTGAACTGGATGAACTGATGTCTGCTGCCGAATACGAACAAATGATTGCGAAATGACACCTGTAGTAAGCATTATCATGGGCAGTACCTCGGACCTGCCCGTAATGGAAAAAGCGGCTAAACTGCTTGACGAGATGGAAATCCCGTTCGAAATGCACGCTTTGTCCGCCCATCGTACGCCAGCTGAAGTGGAAGTATTCGCCAAAGGAGCCAAAGACCGCGGTATCAAAGTGATTATTGCGGCTGCCGGCATGGCTGCCCACCTGTGCGGTGTAATCGCTTCGATGACGACAGTCCCTGTGATCGGCGTGCCTATCAATTCGACACTCGACGGTATGGACGCTTTGCTGGCCATCGTACAGATGCCTCCGGGAATTCCGGTCGCCACTGTCGGTATCAACGGTGCTTTGAACGCCGGTATCCTGGCAGTCCAAATGCTTGCCGTCGGAGACGAACAACTCCAAGATAAGCTTGCCGCCTATAAGGAAGACCTTAAAAAGAAGATCGTAAAAGCAAACGAAGAACTGGCTAAGGTTTCCTTCAAATACAAAACGAATTAGTTGAAAGTTGAGAGTTGAAAGTTGAAAGTTAACAAAAACGCAAAGTGTTGATACCGCTTGCCACCCTCGTTGACTCTCACCTTTCAACTTTCACCTTTCAACTTTCACCTTTCAACTAAAAAAGATGGAAGATTTTTTAACTATCGCCGCCGCAAATCATCTATTGTCAACATAGGGAATACTCCGTTAGGGGGCGATAATCCGATTCGCATCCAGTCGATGGCAAACGTCTCCACAATGGATACCGATGCAGCCGTCCACCAAGCGATCCGGATGATCGAAGCCGGTGCGGAATATGTACGTTTCACCGCCCAGGGAGAACGTGAAGCTCGTAATTTAGGTGCAATCCGCAAACAACTTGACGAAGCCGGATATACGACTCCGTTAGTCGCCGACATCCATTTTAACCCGCGTGCGGCCGATGCCGCAGCCGAAGAAGTGGAAAAAGTGCGCATCAACCCCGGAAACTATGTGGACAAAGTGAAGACGTTCGACCTGCTGGAATATACCGACGAGGAATATGCTGCAGAGCTGCAAAAGATACGCGACCGTTTCATACCATTCCTCAACATCTGTAAAGCACACGGAACCGCCATCCGTATTGGCGTAAACCACGGTTCGCTATCCGACCGGATCATGAGCCGGTACGGCGACACTCCCGAAGGCATGGTTGCCTCATGCATGGAATTTCTGCGTATCTGCCGGGAGGAAGACTTTCCCGATGTCGTGATTTCCATCAAAGCCTCGAACACGGTCGTCATGGTAAAAACCGTCCGTCTGTTGGTCAGGACAATGGAATCAGAAGATATGCACTACCCGTTGCATCTCGGTGTAACGGAAGCCGGCGACGGAGAAGACGGACGCATCAAAAGTGCCGTCGGAATCGGAGCCCTATTGTCCGATGGCATAGGTGATACGATCCGCGTCTCTTTGAGCGAAGATCCGGAGGCAGAAATCCCGGTTGCCCGTAAGTTGGTCGATTACATACTCGAACGCGAAGGGCACGAGCCATTAGAGGCCACACCTGCTCCGGGATATGATCCGGTAACAGTCGGACGCCGCCACAGCCGGGTGACGGAAGGAATCGGGGGTAACTTCCCGCCAGTCGTCATTTCCGACCGCAGCAACGGTGATTTCGAGTTTGATCATGCTTCCCAGCCGGACTATATATACATCGGCAAGGAAGATCCCGACAACCTGCCGGACAACTTTCGTCTTTTAGTAGACGCCCACTTCTGGAAAGAACGTCCGAACGCCTATCCTTTCTTTATCGCATCGGAAATAGAGGAACTGAAAGACTATTCTGTCCCCTTGAAATTTATCCGCCTCACCTACCGGGATCTGACCGACCGCGTAATCGAGATCCTGAAAAAGGATACTTCCGTAATCGTAGTCTTGAGCACACATCACCGGAACGGTATCGCTGCCGAACGCGCAGCCATGCATCGCCTGCTCATTGCCGGTTGCGATGTACCAGTTATCTTGCACCGCGACTATAGAGAAACAGATACCGAAGCTTTACAACTGAAATCGGCCGCCGATTTCGGAACTTTACTGTTAGATGGTTTCGGAGACGGGATCATGTTGCACAACGAAGGCTGCGAAGCGATGGTGACAGACAGTTGCATGTTCGGCATCCTGCAAGCAACCCGTACCCGCATCAGCAAAACAGAATATATCTCCTGTCCAAGCTGCGGACGAACTTTGTATGACCTACAAACCACAATCGCTCACATCAAGGAGGCCACTTCACATCTGAAAGGCTTGAAGATCGGCATCATGGGGTGCATCGTGAATGGCCCCGGCGAAATGGCGGATGCCGATTACGGCTATGTCGGTGCCGGAAAGAACCGGATCAGTTTGTACAAAGGCAAAGAATGTGTCCTGAAAAATATCCCCGAAGAAGAAGCTGTAGAACGATTGGTCCAGCTGATAAAGGAAAATGGAGACTGGAAAGGTTAAAAAAGATAAAATAGTAAAGAAAAATAACACATACGCTTGCAGATATAGAAATTGTAACTATATTTGTAGCACGTAAATTTTTTCATAGTTAAAGTTTTGGTTAGAGAAGGGCAGGCCTGTGAAGGTAGCCCTTTTCGTTTTTTAGTACTCTTCCCTAATGTCTTTCTCCCGGTCAAACCCCTCCTCGAACCGATTATCCTTGATCTCAGCATTAACAACACGCTGGAAAAAGAAACGATGGTTGTTCCAGTGGAAAGCCGGATAATCATGATTTTGTTTAATCACATTATTACGGAAGACAAGGCCATCCACCGATTTAGCATACAGGATCGGCATATCAAAGGTTTCGAACTCGTTGTCCTCGATCACGATTCCACTATGGAAATATTTCTTCTGACCTTTCAAATCCGGTATCTCCGGATAGATGGAGATAACAGCGTTCGTAAACTGGAACTGATTTGTCAACGCATTGATAAACTTGTTGTTCCGGATCAGTACGTCATGACAAGCCCCCGTCTCGAACCATCCGTTACAGTCACCACACAAAAGGATTGCCGTCCCGGAAGTGTGATCAAAAATGTTATTCTCGACTACCGTCTTCTTCGGAGTACTGAACAGGGAACCACGGGCACGATTGTTACGGATCACATTGTCGGCAAAATAAACCTCCGGTGTCCACTCCAGATTCTCGATACCGTAAGTGCCGGCCTCACTGATGGCGGGATCGACAGGCTTATCAAACGTAATGCGGAACTGCTTTGCACCATGATCGTCAGGCTTATCGACAGCTTCAATCGCAGTTATCTTGTTCTGTTTCCCTAAAATTTCCATTGTTTTGGAGTCGATAAACTGGACGGCATCACCCGGACGTCCCCATTCGAAACCGTAGGACTGACCGTGCATGTATTCACCGACCAATGCCTTGTCGTCTATTCGCTTTTGCACTTTCAGATAGGTTCCATGCACATTGATGGCATCATCCATCATGCCCTCGTACAGACCACCGACCGAACGAATCAACCCCTTACAGCCGGAAAAATGAGTCGCATCAGCCTGTGTCGTAAAATAACGCGGATCATCCTCGCCACGCAGGCAGACCGAGAATTTATCCAGTGTGATATTTTCGCTCATCTGTGCCAACAAACCCATTCCTTCCGCATAATGCACCTGTATATTTTCGAGTGTCGTATTCGTATCATGATACATGAATATCCCCGGAGTCGGACGGCCGTATCCACGGAAAACGACAACCGTGCCCGGTATCAGTTTCTTGTTCTTCCAGGGAGCGCAGATCTTGCGTGGCGCAATCTCTGCAACCTGTTTGCTGCCCACGCTGATATCACTGGTCGTATAGACCAATCGCTTTGTATCTCCTTCAAAAGCGATACCCCAAGCAGGGACATGCTCCCAACCTTCCCCTTTGGCGACAAAGTTACTGTCACGTATTTCGTATTCCACCCAAGGAGCAACCTCGTAGGTGATCATACCGCCGAGCGTGTCATTCTCCAGCACTTTCACCTGGCTGATATGCGGATTCGCAAAGTCAATACTGAAATTCTTCAACGTGCAATTATCCGAACCCACCAGAGAGACCGGAAGCATCCGCCCATGGAAAACCAATTCGGAGCCTTGCCCGTCAAAAACTACGTTCTTCATATTCTCGAAAGCCAGCCCTACCTGTTTCGGATTATCCTGGTCATGATTGGAGATGAAATATTCACGTTCCGAAGCACCTGTCGGATAAAAATCATAACGCCCTTTCGGCAGGAAGATCCGGACTGTGTCGGAATTCGATTCCGCCGCTATTTGTTGAAGGGCTTTTGCCATCAATGGAGAAGCGTTCTCGCCGGTATCAGGGTTCAATCCATATGAGGACAGATCATACGCACTGCCTTTACAAGCCGTAAGGAGAGCGACAAACAGAAGCATTACAATAGAATTTAGTTTCATGGCCTACATCTTTTGTTGATTATATTGATAAATATACAGGCAAATATACCATATTATTTGTAAATTTGCCCCTCTTAATACAATATAGATATGGAACATCCATTAAGCATTTACAACACACTCACAAGAAAAAAGGAACAGTTCATCCCGCTGCACGAACCGCATGTGGGTATGTATGTTTGTGGTCCTACCGTTTATGGCGATGCCCATCTGGGCCATGCACGTCCGGCGATCACATTTGATCTGCTGTTCCGTTATCTGACTCATATAGGATACAAAGTACGCTATGTACGCAACATAACGGATGTCGGTCACCTGGAACACGATGCAGACGACGGCGAAGACAAAATCGCCAAGAAAGCCCGTCTCGAACAACTCGAACCGATGGAGGTCGTGCAATATTACCTGAACCGTTACCACCATGCAATGGAAGCGCTCAACGTATTGCCTCCCAGCATCGAACCGCATGCGTCCGGCCACATCATCGAACAGATAGAACTGGTCAAGAAGATACTGGATAACGGTTATGCGTACGAAAGCGAAGGTTCCGTTTATTTTGATGTGGAGAAATACAACAAAGATCATAACTACGGCGTTCTTTCCGGACGTAACATCGACGATATGTTGAATACGACCCGCGCATTGGACGGACAGGATGAGAAGCATAATCCGATCGATTTTGCCCTTTGGAAATGTGCACAGCCGGAACATATCATGCGCTGGCCTTCTCCCTGGAGCGACGGATTCCCCGGTTGGCATTGCGAATGCACGGCGATGGGCAAGAAATACCTGGGCGAACATTTCGACATCCACGGAGGTGGCATGGACTTGATCTTCCCGCATCACGAATGCGAGATTGCACAGGCTGTCGCTTCCCAAGGTGAAGATATGGTCCATTACTGGATGCACAACAATATGATCACCATCAACGGACAGAAGATGGGAAAATCCTTGGGCAACTTCATCACGCTGGACGAGTTTTTTACCGGGGACAATAAGATGTTGAGCCAAGCCTATTCACCTATGACCATCCGTTTCTTTATCCTTCAGGCGCATTATCGCAGCACGGTGGATTTCAGCAACGAAGCCTTGCAGGCCGCCGAAAAAGGGTTGGAACGCTTGATGGACGCCTACCACCACCTGATGAAGCTGAAGGCAGCCGACGTTTCAACAGTGGACGTAAAGGATTTGCGTCGCAAATGCTACGATGCGATGAACGACGACCTGAACTCACCGATCGTGATCGCCCATCTATTCGACGCAGCTCGCACAATCAACTCCGTAAAAGACGGTAAGGCTACGATTTCGCTCGAAGACCTGAAAGAGTTACAGGATGTATTCCATACGTTCATTTTCGATATCCTCGGAATGAAAGATGAAGCGGCTTCAGCTGGAAATAACAGCAATGAAGCGTTCGGCAAAGCTATGGATCTGTTGCTAACCATCCGCCAGCAGGCAAAAGCCAACAAGGACTGGGCTACATCAGACAAGATCCGCAACGAACTAACAGCTATCGGCTTCGAGATCAAAGACACGAAAGACGGAGCCGAATGGAAATTAAGCAAATAGAAAGATGACTATACAGGAATTTCTACAGGGCGACAAGTTCGCCCTGCTTGCCGGTGTCGAATTATTAGAAACCGCAAGCGGGTATGCAAAAGCCCGCATGGAAATAAAACCGGAACATCTCAACGGTGGTGGCGTATGCCAAGGAGGCGCCATTTTCACGTTAGCAGACCTGGCCTTTGCAGCAGCCACAAACAGTCATGCACGCCTGACACTTTCCATCACATCCAGCATCAACTTCTTTAAAGCTGAAAGCAAAGGTTATCTTTATGCCGAAGCCCATGAGACATTTAGCCACAAACGGCTCGCGAACTGTGAAGTACGCATTACCAATGAAACCGGTGACCTGATCGCCACCTTCAACGGTACAGGCTATCGGAAAGACACGGAGCTGCCTTTTGCCCCGATAGAATAAGATTCATCTCAATATTTCCAACAGACGGCGTCTGTTCGTTACTTTTTAAGTAAGTTTTCGTGTCAGTCGAATAATTTACTTAAAAGATGTACCAGACTGATTTAACGGAAACAAAATACTATCCGATTTATAAAAGAGGACGACACCCGGCACCTTCTGTCACCATCTATCTAATAAATAATATATTAGCCGGTGTCGACGTGGTTTTTCAAGGTTGACACCACATCGACACCTTTTCCTGTCTTTGGCGATTACCGGATATTTGTAGACAAGTAATAATCTACCAACTATCCCATTTCATGCCATCAACTAATTCAAAACATACAAAGAACTAAATGATAGCATATGGTAAAGTATATACAGGTAGTACTACTTATATGCAACAGGTAGTACTGCCTATTGACAGTATATAGTACTACGTATCTACGGTAGATAGTATTACATATAAGTAATATGTGATATGCCATGAATTAGTTCACTATGACTTTTGAAGTAGTTTATGGCATATTTCGAAACAGTTGCTTCATGAGGATGGACAGGTTACGGACAAAACTTCGGACACAAAAAGGTGTCGATGTGGTGTCGACCTCAATACCGACATTGACACCTTTTAATATATTGTTTATTAGACAGATGACATCAAGATATGCCAGGTGTCGTTCTCTATTGCATTTTTTATATAAAGATTTGAATTGGATAAAATCTAAACAGGCTCTATTATCATGATCAGCTACCACTATCTTCCGTAGTCGATATAAACACAAAGCAAGCTTTACCCCTCATCCCTGAGACATAAAGCCTAAACACGTAAATCAGTTATTATAAAAAACGAAGCAGTGTTATTAATGAATGTGTCTATAAGTATACTCTTTATTTTCCGTAGACAAAGGAAGGGCATATATATTGCAAGGATATGACAAGAGAAAGACAATTTAATTGAAAATAGAAGACCAAGGATTGTTTTTCTTTCGTACCTTAGTCCCCAAAGACGAGAAACTGTTTTGATTTTTTCGCCTCATGATTTGAGATGTATTAAATCAAAACAGTTTCTGAGTTTCCTAACAATTTTCAATTACCAATAATGGTTTATCTGAAGCAAATCAAACTAATCAATCCGGACGAGGTATCGGGGCCGGTAGAAGATCTGAAATATCCGTACAAGGCAGCAGCCGTACGGTATATGGACGAACTGGTATTCACGAGGCCTGTCACATTCCTGGTGGGAGAAAACGGGATCGGTAAATCGACTTTGTTAGAGGCCGTCATGTATAAATACGAGAGGCGTAACGAAGATCTGCAAGGCATGCTGAACGACGGCGACGAGAGCCACAAGGTACTCGCCAACGTCTTACCCGATCAGATTCGTTTAGTGGAGGTACGCAAACCGGACGACTATTTCTTTTTCCGTGCCGAATCTTTTTTCGACCATGCCCGCGAGATCGATGCCCAATCGATGCGCGACATCCTCAAATACGGACGCGACTACTCCATGGCACGCTATGGAGGACGGCGTCTGCTGGAGCAGTCGCACGGTGAAAGTTTCCTCAGCACATTCCTCAACTACGGAGAACGGAACATGCTCTATATCCTCGACGAACCGGAAGCAGCCCTTTCCCCCCAGCGCCAACTGTCATTGCTCGTACGGATAAAAGAATTGGTGGACCAGGGATGCCAACTCATCATCTCCACCCATTCGCCGATACTAATGGCTTATCCGGAAGCCAACATCTACAACATAGACGAAGACGGCGCCCGCCTGACTCCTTTTGAGGAAACGGAACATTACCAACTGACGAAATATTTCCTGACACACACGCAGCAGATGCTCCGCGAACTGGGAATCGGTTGAACAGGATATCCGGCATACGTCCGTCCCCTGACTTTCAGCAGTGCCGGGAGATTATCTCTCCCAGGCATTTAGGATTTCCGCTACATAGACGTTATGCGGATTCCCAGCCATCGCGCTGTACCACTTTTCGTATAAGGCGGGATCGACAAAATGATCCTTATCCATCTTAGTCACATAAAGAGTTTTGCATTCGAGTGTCAGGCGCGATTCCTCGAAACAAGGGTTACCCAAATCGGTAAAACAGGGCGTCAAACCTGTCGCAGCCACCTTATCAATCTCCCGTCCCGACTTCGAACCGCAAATCTTATGAGCGGCCTTATGCTCTTCCCCCAAGAAGGAAAGCGTGAAAGCGCCCTTCGCATCGACAAACTCGCGGGTATAACGTTCCGGACGGATAAAGACGAACACTACCGGCTTGTTCCACAGGAAACCTACGCCTCCCCAACTTGCCGTCATCATGTTGAACTCGTCTTTGTCACCGGCGCTTACCAGCATCCACTCTTTTCCGATAATCTCTATAAAATTGTCTTTGACCCGACCCGGCTCTATTGCCTTCATAATTTCATACCTTAATTTTATAACCACCCAAAGATACAGAAATATTCATTTGCGTATATGCTGAGTGTAAATATCTCTCTACAACATATAAAACTATTTTAGTACGGTTAACCAGATATTCTTGTCCATACAGAATATTTTCTTTAGGTTTGCATCTTAATATTCACGTAATTATCAAGACTATAAACTGCCAAAATGGAAATACTGAACAACTGGATCAGCGGGATTAACGACCTCTTGTGGTCGTATGTTTTAATTATCATGCTATTAGGATGCGCCTTCTGGTTCACCTTCAAAACCCGTTTCGTCCAGTTTCGTATGTTCCGGGAGATGATACGCGTGCTTGGCGACTCCGCCAACAAAGCCCATGAAGGCGAAAAGCATATCTCATCTTTCCAAGCGTTCGCCGTATCGCTCGCCAGCCGTGTCGGTACAGGCAATCTGGCCGGAGTAGCCACAGCCATCGCCGTAGGAGGTCCGGGGGCAGTGTTCTGGATGTGGATCATCGCCCTTTTAGGTTCGGCCAGCGCTTTTGTCGAGTCTACGCTCGCACAGCTTTACAAACGGAAAGGGAAGGACTCCTTTATCGGAGGACCGGCTTACTATATGCGATACGGATTGGGGCTGAACTGGATGGGCGCATTGTTCGCTATCCTGATCTCTGTCACTTTCGGCTTCGCGTTCAACTCGGTACAGAGCAACACGATCTGCGAGGCCATGCAAGGCTCGTTCGGTTTCGATCCGAAAATCGTAGGTGCGATACTGACGGTACTGACACTTGTCATTATTTTTGGAGGAATCCAGCGAATAGCCAAAGTCAGCAGCGTACTCGTCCCCATGATGGCATTGGGATACGTGGCACTCGCATTGGGGATCGTACTGTTCAATATCACAGAACTGCCGACCGTCATCAAACTGATCGTAAGCAGTGCTTTCGGATGGGAACAAGCGGTAGGCGGCACGGTCGGAGCCGCCCTGATGCAGGGGATCAAGCGCGGCCTGTTCAGCAACGAGGCTGGTATGGGTTCGGCCCCGAACGTGGCGGCCACCGCATCCGTCACACATCCGGTCAAACAGGGATTGATCCAAACCTTGGGCGTTTTCACCGACACCCTGCTGATCTGTACTTGCACAGCTTTTATCATCCTGTTCAGCGGGGCGCCGTTGGACGGTTCGGTAAACGGAGTACAACTGACACAGCATGCCTTGACGCTCGAAGTGGGAAAAGCCGGAGGGATATTCGTTGCCGTAGCGATCTTTCTGTTCGCTTTCAGCAGTATTATCGGGAACTATTATTACGGGGAAGCGAACATCCGTTTCATCACACCGAAGAAAAGCGTGCTTTATATTTATCGCCTGTTGGTCGGCGGCATGGTGATGTTCGGAGCGTTGGCAAGCCTGGAACTCGCTTGGAGTCTGGCGGATATCACGATGGCTTTCATGACGATCTGCAACCTGGTCGCTATCTCGTTGCTGAGCAAACAGGCCTTCCTGCTACTGCACGATTACATTGCTCAGAAACGCAGTGGGATCAAAAGTCCGGTGTTCGATAAAAACAAGCTACCGGAACTGAAGGACAAGGCAGAATGCTGGTAAACACTTCTTATTGATAGATCAGGCTAAACAAACATTCAGGAGCAAAGACCTCGTTGGCGACCTCCTGTATCTCTTCGGCGGTCAGCCTTTCCACCTTAGCAAAGACTTCCGGCAAGGTATCATAGCGGTTATAATGGAGAAAGCTCTTTCCCAACCCCAAGAACAGTCCCTCCCGGTTATCGCCAGAGACACCCAACTGCCCGATCACCTGCTTCTTGGCCGCTGCCAACTGGGTTGTTGTCAGTTTTACATCGCGCAGCTTAGCCAGTTCCTTATGAACAAGCCTGATCGCTTTCTCCTTATTCTTCGGATCGGTCCCGAAATAGATACTTGCCAGTCCTGTATCGGTATAAGAAGTCACATTTGATTCGACGTTATAGACAAGCCCGTTTTTTTCCCGGAGAGAGACATTCAAACGGTTGTTCATCCCCGGACCTCCCAAGAGATTGTTCAGCAGGAACAACGGCAGACGTTTCTCATCGTGCATACTGTATGCTCGTCCTCCGATCAGCACATGCGCCTGATGGGTATCTTTGTGTATCTGGCGGCTGACGGGAAGGATCTCGCCGGGTGCCATCCGGTTACGTGCCGCCATCGGGAAAGCGATATCAGACAGGGCGCTTTCCGCCATCTGCACGATCTTCTTGAACGGAATCCGGCCCATCGAAAAGAACACCATGTTTTCGGGTGCATAAAAACGCTTCATAAACGACTTGCCGGACTCGCTTCCGAAACCGAGTAGCGAATGCTCATCCCCTAAGATATTATGTCCCAATGCATGACCGTCGAATAGCAGATTCTCAAATTCATCGAAGATCAGTTCAGAAGGACTGTCCTCGTATGAATTGATTTCGTCCAGGATCACATCCACCTCCTTCTCGATCTCTTGTTCCGGGAACTGCGAATGGAACACCAAGTCGGTCAGCAGTTCGAAAGCCCGCCGGAAATGCTCCTCCATAAAGATGGAATAGACAAAAGTCTCCTCCTTCGTGGTATAGGCATTCAGCTCCCCTCCCACATTCTCCATCCGGTTCAGGATATGCCAAGACTTACGTTTTTCCGTTCCTTTGAATATCATGTGTTCGACAAAATGAGCCAAGCCGAACTCGTCCGCCTCCTCATCCCGTGTCCCGACATTCACGGCAAACCCGCAGTATGATACCGGAGAAGCAGCAGGAAGATGTACGATACGCAAACCATTCGGCAAAATATGTGAGAAGTAATCTTTTTCCATTATCCATTCATTAAGAGGGCACAAAAGTACAACAAATATTTATTTACAGACTTCTTTTAACTACCTTAGCCGTCAAATTAAAACTCTTTACTATGGAATTACAAACAATACAAAGTAAGATTTACGAGATCAGAGGACAGAAAGTCATTTTAGATTTCGACTTGGCTGAATTATATCAATCAGATACCCGCTCTCTCAATCAAGCAGTCAAAAGAAACATCAAACGTTTTCCTCTCGACTTCATGTTTCAACTGACCACCGACGAATGGTCCGTCTTGATGTCACAATTTGTGACATCAAGTTGGGGTGGCACTCGGAAACGTCCCTTTGCATTTACAGAGCAAGGTGTTGCTATGCTGTCAGGACTATTGAAGAGCGATATCGCAATAGAAGTGAATATTTCAATCATGCGTGCTTTCGTCGCCATGCGCCAATACCTGCTCAACTCCGCTCCCTCACCCCAACTCAAAGAACTGAAAGAACGGATCGAGGCATTAGAAGACATCACAGAGGAAAACGAAGAAAAATTTGACGAAATCTACCTTACCTTGGCGCAATTGGCACAAAAAAACAAACAGAACAACCAACCCCGTAATCCAATAGGATTCGTCAAACCCCAATAAAGTACAAAAATATGCGCTTCCTGCTGTGCAGGTATCATTAAAATAGATACTTTTGTACTTTGTTAAATTCATAACATCATATAGAATCATTTTTAAAGCTATGATAAACGAAGCAATCTCATCCATCCTGCAACAGGAAGCTGAAGCAGTACGCAATATTCCGATAACCAACGGCTATGAAGAGGCAGTGACACTCATTGTGAAACACGTACACGAACTCGGTGGAAACTTGATCACCAGCGGCATGGGGAAAGCAGGACAGATCGCCATGAACATCGCAACGACCTTCTGTTCGACAGGCACGCCTGCCTACTTCCTGCATCCCAGCGAAGCGCAGCATGGCGACCTCGGTATCGTCCGCAAGAACGATGTCATGTTGCTTATCTCCAATTCCGGCAAGACACGCGAACTGCTCGAACTGGTGGAGTTGACACGTGGTCTCGTGCCGGAAATGCAGTTTATCGTTATCACTGGCAACCCCGACAGCCCGTTAGCAGCTGAAGCGACGATCTGCCTGCCGACAGGTGCGCCAAAAGAAGTGTGCCCCTTAGGCCTCACCCCCACCACATCGACCACGGTCATGACGGTGATAGGCGATCTGTTAGTAGTCGGCACCATGAAACGCATCAACTTCGGCTATCCCGACTATGCCAAACGACATCACGGTGGTTATCTAGGCTCGAAAAGCCGCGAGCAGTGTAAAACAGAAAACAAATAAACAGTATGAGGAAGGTAATCGGCATCGGAGAAACCATTCTCGACATCATCTTCAAGAACAACCAGCCCCATACAGCAGTACCCGGCGGATCGACCTTCAACGGCCTTATCTCGTTAGGACGTCTCGGAGTACCCGTCTCCTTCATCAGCGAAGTAGGCAATGACCGTGTCGGCGACATCATCCGCGACTTTATGATGGAAAACAACCTTTCCACCCGCTACGTCGACCGTTTTCCGGACGGTAAAAGTCCGATCTCGCTCGCGTTTCTGGACGACGACAGCAATGCCAACTACACCTTCTACAAGGAGTATCCGAAGCAACGCCTCGACGTGCCCCTGCCGGAGATCAACGAAGATGACATTTTCATCTACGGCTCCTACTATTCGCTGAACCCCGCGCTCAGAGGACGGATGGTGGAGTTCCTCAACTATGCCCGCCAGCGCAAGGCGATTCTTTACTACGATCCGAATTTCCGCAAGGCGCACGCCCACGAAGCCATACGCCTCGCTCCGACATTACTCGAAAATTTCGAATATGCCGATATCGTACGTGGTTCGGACGAAGACTTCCTCAATATTTTCGGAGAGACTGACAGTGAAAAGGTCTACACTGACCATATCCGTTTCTACTGCGACCGTTTCATCACTACCCACGGAGCCGGAGGCGTAAACCTTTACCACGGCGACCGGCACCGTCATTTCGACTCGCCCGCCATCCGTCCGGTCAGTACGATCGGAGCCGGAGACAACTTCAATGCAGGTATCCTCTACGGTCTGTTAAAATATAATGTCCGCCACCGCGACCTCGTCACTCTCCCTCAGGAGACATGGGCGAACATCATCCGGTGCGGGATCGATCTGGCTACTGAGGTTTGCCACAGCTACGACAATTACATTTCTAAAGAATTTGCAACCTCCTACCTCTCTCAGTCTTAAATATCATTAACCGGGTAGATAAAGGGGTATAAAGACACATGTTTTTCACTATCTTTGCTTTGCATGAGTAGTAGAAGTATGATATTGAAACGGATTCTTTTCTTGTTCACCAGTGTGACCTTATTGGCAGGGTGCAGCTCCGGCAGAGCACCTGAAATTCGTGCCATATGTTTGCGTGACGACATCGGTAACTATATTATCAAATGGGAAACAGATCCCCATACCGACGGGATGATGAAACTTTATGTATCCGACACCCCCAACTCTTTCGACATGTCGCAGCCGTGTGGCTATGCTAACATCAACGACGGGAGAGTGACCTACATCACAAATGACAACATCACCCGCAAATACTTCCTCCTGTCGTTCAACGACAAGTACTACCGTACCGTCGGTGCCCGCTCGGTACAGATGGACAGTGTCCAGAACTTGCGCGACATAGGAGGCTATTTCAGCGAACACGGGAACCGTATGACCGGCTGGGGCAAGATATTCCGTTCGGGTGAACTCAAGGCGCTTAGCCGCAACGACACCATCCGGTTGGACAACCTGAAGATCAAAACGGTCATTGACCTCCGGGGAGAAGACGAGGTAGCTCTCGCCCCGGAAAAATATACAGGAGCAAACATCATCTCCATCCCAATCCCGGTAAAAGGAAAGAACAGATCGCCCGACGTTTGGAAGAAGGGCGCATACGCAAAGGTGACGGACTCGTATACATGCAGGATACATACATCAGCTACGTGACAGACGAGAGCGAACAGTTCGGCAAGGCTTTGAAGGTCTTCCTCGACAAGGACAATTACCCGATCCTCGTGAATTGTTCGTTAGGCAAAGACCGCGCAGGTTTCCTGACCGCCATGCTGCTGACAGCTCTCGACGTACCCGAAGAAACGATTATGAAGGACTATATGGCTTCGAACAACCATATAGACCTGAGACACCTTGCCTATATGGCACGCAACCTCAATACGGACGCCCAGGAAACTATCACCGTTCTGCTGGGTGCAGACGAGACATGGCTGGACTTAGCCTTCCATAAATAAAGAAAGAGTACGGTTCGACTGACAAATATTTGTCGAAAGGGCTCCATCTTACGGAAAAGAGCGCGATACACTAAAAGATATTATCCTACACTTTGAAAAATACGATTATCGTTTTCATTGGAATAGTGATAATTCAGTTATTGAAATTTGGATACCTATTCAAGATTAGAAGCAATTTTATATCCATACACACAAGCAGTTAGTCTTAGGATTGACTGCTTTTTCTTACCTAAAATCAGATTGGAGTGATGAAATGAGCGATATTTTTAAGGATATGCAGGCAAACGTCGGCTGTGATTATATTTCTAACCTGCCCTCTTACAAGCGTAAAGTGTGGCATGAAATGAAGCGATTACCGCTTACGAATTATGATATAAAACAGTTAGAAGATTTTTCAAAGTATGTGTTTGGTATGTCGTACCAGAGCTTAAAAGATGTGATGAACCAACAGAAAGGACGTGAGGAACAATGCAGGAAACAAGGGTGCTGGTGGAAACGAGAGGAACAACTGGCGAAGAAACAATATCATACTGGTTCGACCTGCCGATAGATGTTGCCGAGTTTGAAGAAAAGTTAGGTATCGGTGCAGAAAGTGGGGATTACCGTATTATCGAAAAGGTGTTGCCTTATGCTGATGAAGTCCACGAACATACAAGCGTGTACCAGCTCAACGAATTAGATTTTATGTACCGCCAGCTTTCAAGTGATATGCAGGAAGAATATGTATCACTACTTACGGTGTATGAAAATTTAGAAGCACTTTATATTTGCAGGAACGTGATTACGGTTTATCCCGACTGCAAAAGCATGATAGATGTTGCAAGGCAAAAGCTGATGAACGACCCGACATTTAAGCATTTATCCGAGGACTGTCAAGAATATTACTTTGACTTTGAAGCCTACGCTTCTCACTTGCAGGAACACGGGAAATTTTAGTAACAGAACACGGTATCTTTGAACTGCCAGAGTAGGAAATGAGGTGGTGCTTATGATTGATGATATGGCGGTTTACATTGCTAATCTTGGCAAATACAATGAGGGCTATTTAGTCGGTGCTTGGTTCACGTTTCCCATTGACGAGGAAGATGTAAAAGAAAAATCGGCTTGAATGAACAGTACGAGGAATACGCAATCCATGATACCGATAACTTCCCTATTGCGATTGGCGAGTATGTTTCCATTGAAGAACTCAATGAGATGTATGAAATGATAGAGGAACTTCCCGACTATATCGTAGAATGTCTGGACGAATTTATCAGCCACTACGGGACGCTGGAAGAAGTCGTAGAACACAAGGACGATATTTATTATTATCCCGACTGTGAAACTATGACAGACGTTGCCTATTACTACATAGACGAATTGCAGGCACTTGGGGACATTCCACCCAGCTTACAGAACTACATTGACTATGAAGCCTACGGGCGAGATTTGGATATGGGCGGTTGCTTTATTGAAACAAGCCGAGGTATGTGCGAGATACCATATTAACGCTGGAAGATCAGCGACAAGCATTGTTGTTACTGACAGCGTATTTCTCTTTAAGGGACAGTCTGAAAATGGCTGTCCTTTTCTATTTAGAAACTTACGAAAGGAGCTGAAAGAACTTGAAAAAGATTAAATCTTATACGGGTATCTGGAACGTGGAAAAAGTCTTATATGCAATCAATGACTTTAACTTGCCCTTTCCCGTTACTTTTACACAGATTACATGGTTTGTGATTACGGAATTTATCATCATTCTGTTTGGGGATATTCCCCCACTTTCCATGATTGAGGGAGCATTTCTCAAATACTTCGGTATTCCCGTTGCTCTCACTTGGTTTATGTCGCAGAAAACCTTTGACGGAAAGAAGCCGTACAGCTTTTTGAAATCACAGATAACCTATGCCTTGCGACCTAAAATCACTTATGCAGGAAAAGCCGTAAAACTGCATAAGCAGATATTGAATGAAACAATCACGGCAGTAAGGAGTGTGAACTATGTTACCGATAAAATATATTGACAATAACCTTGTCTGGAACAAGGACAATGAGGTGTTCGCCTACTATGAGCTGATACCGTACAACTATTCTTTTCTATCCGCAGAGCAGAAATTTATCGTGCATGACAGTTTTCGACAGCTAATCGCACAGTCCCGTGAGGGAAAAATTCATGCGTTGCAGATTGCCACAGAAAGCTCCATTAGAAGTATGCAGGAGCAGTCAAAGAAACTGGTAACGGGCAAACTTCGTGAGGTGGCAGTCCAAAAAATAGACGAACAGACCGAAGCGTTAGTATCAATGATTGGGGACAATCAAGTGGACTACCGCTTTTTTCTTGGCTTTAAGCTCATGGTTACGGAAGAACAGCTCAATCTGAAGAACATCAAAAAATCGGCATGGCTGACGTTCAAGGAATTTCTTCATGAAGTGAACCACACGCTGATGAATGATTTTGTTTCCATGCCGAATGATGAAATCAACCGTTACATGAAAATGGAAAAGTTATTAGGAAAATAAATCTCCCGTCGCTTTAAGGTGCGTCGCTTGGAAATCCATGATTTTGGGTATCTCATGGAACATCTTTACGGCAGGGACGGTATCGCCTATGAAGATTATGAGTACCAGCTACCAAAGAAGAAATTGAAGAAAGAAACGCTGATAAAATACTACGACCTTATCCGTCCGACAAGGTGTGTGATTGAGGAAAGCCAGCGGTATTTACGATTGGAACATGAGGACAAGGAAAGCTATGTGTCCTATTTTACCGTCAATGTAATTGTCGGGGAGTTGGATTTTCCGTCCTCTGAAATCTTCTATTTCCAGCAACAGCAATTCACATTCCCCGTTGATACTTCTATGAATGTAGAAATCGTGGAGAACCGAAAAGCACTTACCACAGTAAGAAATAAGAAAAAGGAATTGAAAGACCTTGACAATCACGCTTATCAAGCAGGAAGTGAAACCAGCTCAAATGTGGTGGACGCATTAGACAGCGTGGACGAGCTGGAAACGGACTTAGACCAGAGCAAAGAAAGTATGTATAAGTTAAGCTACGTCATACGGGTGTCTGCACCCGATCTTGACGAGCTGAAACGCCGTTGTGATGAAGTCAAGGACTTTTACGACGACCTCAATGTAAAACTGGTGCGTCCTGCTGGCGATATGTTGGGACTTCATTCTGAATTTTTACCTGCCAGCAAGCGATATATCAATGACTATGTGCAGTATGTAAAGTCAGACTTCTTGGCTGGGCTTGGTTTTGGTGCGACCAGCAGTTAGGGGAAAACACGGGTATCTATATGGGCTATTCCGTTGATACGGGAAGAAATGTGTACCTGCAACCGTCCCTTGCCAGTCAAGGTGTAAAAGGTACAGTTACCAACGCTTTAGCGTCTGCTTTTGTCGGTTCGCTTGGCGGTGGGAAATCGTTCTGTAACAATCTTCTGGTATATTACGCGGTGCTGTTTGGCGGTCAAGCACTTCTGTTAGACCCTAAAAGTGAGCGTGGAAACTGGAAAGAAACACTTCCAGAGATAGCCCATGAAATCAATATCGTAAATCTAACCAGCGACAAGGACAATGCAGGACTTCTTGACCCATTCGTGATTATGAAGAATGTAAAAGACGCTGAAAGTCTGGCAATCGACATCTTGACATTCCTTACGGGTATTTCCTCTAGGGACGGCGAAAAATTCCCCGTACTTCGTAAGGCGGTTCGCTCTGTTACCCAGAGCGACAGTCGGGGCTTGCTCCATGTGATAGACGAGCTACGCCGTGAAGATACGCCCATATCAAGAAATATCGCAGACCATATCGACAGCTTCACGGACTACGACTTTGCACATCTGCTGTTTTCAGACGGTACGGTGGAAAATGCAATCAGCCTTGATAACCAGCTCAATATCATTCAAGTAGCCGACCTTGTACTGCCAGATAAGGACACGACCTTTGAGGAATACACGACCATTGAATTATTGTCGGTATCTATGCTGATTGTGATTAGTACCTTTGCCCTTGATTTTATCCATTCGGACAGAAGTATTTTTAAGATTGTCGATTTGGACGAAGCGTGGGCGTTCTTAAATGTGGCACAAGGAGAAACGCTCTCTAACAAGCTGGTTCGTGCTGGACGAGCTATGCAGGCAGGCGTTTATTTCGTTACACAATCTTCTGGGGACGTGGCAAAGGAAAGTCTGAAAAACAATATCGGCTTAAAATTCGCTTTCCGTTCTACTGACATCAACGAGATAAAACAGACCTTAGAATTTTCGGTATCGACAAGGACGATGAAAACAACCAGAAAACGGCTTCGTGATTTGGAGAACGGACAATGCTTATTGCAGGACTTATACGGGCGTGTCGGTGTGGTGCAGATACACCCCGTCTTTGAAGAACTGCTACACGCCTTTGATACCAGACCGCCCGTACAGAGAAATGAGGTGGAGTGATGAAAGAAAGGATAAAAGGTGCGTTCACAAAAAAGAAGATTTTCCACTTTCTCAAAATGGCTCTGTTCGTGGTGGCACTCTCCCTTATCCTGCTTTCACTTCTGGGGACGGTGGCTCATGCGACGGGGCTTGTGGACGATACCATAAACGCAGAAAATCTTTACTCAAAATATCCCCTTTCCAACTACCAGCTTGATTTTTATGTGGATAATAGCTGGTCGTGGTTGCCGTGGAACTGGCTGGACGGGATTGGAAAATCGGTGCAGTACGGGCTTTACTGCATTACCAACTTTGTCTGGACGATAAGCCTTTATTTAAGCAATGCAACGGGCTATGTGGTGCAGGAAGCCTATAAACTTGATTTTATTAACGATATGGCAGACAGTATCGGAAAGAGCATACAGACCCTTGCAGGCGTTACTTCAAACGGCTTTTCCAGCTCTGGCTTCTATGTTGGCTTTCTGCTTCTCATTATCTTGGTGGTGGGACTTTATGTTGCTTATACGGGACTGATTAAACGGGAAACCAGCAAGGCACTTCACGCTGTTATCAACTTTGTGGTGGTGTTCGTGCTGTCCGCTTCATTTATTGCCTATGCTCCCGACTACATTAAGAAGATAAATGAATTTTCATCAGACATCAGTACCGCTTCTTTAGACTTGGGAACGAAAATCATGCTCCCTAATTCTGACAGTGAGGGCAAGGATAGCGTGGACTTGATACGGGACAGCTTATTTTCTATTCAAGTGGAACAGCCGTGGCTACTTCTGCAATTCGGGAACAGCAACGCAGAGGAAATCGGGACAGACCGTGTGGAAGCTCTTGTATCAGCAAGCCCAGAGGACGAGGACGGGAAAACCAGAGAAGAAGTCGTGAAAACAGAAATCGAGGACAACGACAACAACAATCTGACGATACCGCAGGTCGTGAACCGTTTAGGCATGGTGTTCTTCCTATTGTTCTTCAATTTAGGGATAACGATATTTGTATTCTTGCTTACGGGCATGATGTTGTTTAGCCAGATACTTTTTATTATCTTTGCAATGTTTTTACCTATCAGTTTTCTACTTTCCATGATACCGAGTTATGAAAGCATGGCAAAGCAGGCAATCGTGAGGGTATTTAATACCATAATGACACGGGCAGGAATAACGCTCATTGTAACGGTAGCGTTCAGTATTTCCAGTATGTTTTACAATATTTCCACGGACTATCCGTTTTTCATGGTGGCGTTCTTGCAGATAGTATGTTTCGCTGGTATCTATATGAAGCTGGGCGACTTAATGAGTATGTTCTCGCTTAATGCTAACGACAGTCAAAGCATGGGACGAAGAATTTTCCGCAGACCGTATCTGTTTATGCGACATAGGGCTAGACGTATGGAACACCGTATTGCAAGGGCGGTAAGTGCTGGCGGTATTTCGGGCGGTGTGGCTGGTGCAGTAGCTGGAAGTGCCGTTGCTGGCAAACGAGACGGAAAGAAAAAATACAGCTTAC
>ENA-OQJB01000388-OQJB01000388.1-human-gut-metagenome-genome-assembly--contig:-NODE-388-length-23139-cov-4.297671_pt1 | contig 23139 bp, 19 predicted proteins | sample MGYA00242599_ERZ504765 | MGnify/ENA primary metagenome ERZ504765 (study PRJEB26092, sample SAMD00036354) | human gut metagenome | host: Homo sapiens | study: EMG produced TPA metagenomics assembly of...
AGTAGGTTTTACCTTGAAAGGATATAAAGTAAAGAAACGGTGATAGTAACTGAATCGTAATCAAACTTCCTTTTCATAGGGATTAAACTTGCTTATCCCGGCAGGAAAATGTATCTTTGTTGGGAAGAAAACTATAACCGCAAGTTCTGATTATAAAACCGGAACTTTTGATTATGTAATCAGAAGTTTCAGTTATAAAACCAGAACTTGCGGTTTTAGTTTGCCCTAAGGGAAAAAGAACTTTTCTTCTAGGGGAGAACAAGTTTTCTACCTATAGCTAGGATGTTTTCTATTAGTAATCAATATTTCAAATAAACTTTAGTACTATGGCAATGTATGTAATGGAAGAAATGCCCGATATTCATGGAACGGGCGAACAAGTACTTTATCCTCGGTTTGCAATGATGGATCAGGTTTCTACCGAGGAGCTGATACGTCAGATAGCATCCAGTAGTGGTTTTAATGTCGGAGATGTGGAAGGCGTAATTACACAAATAGGTATTGAGATGGCACATCAGATGGCAGAAGGCAAGTCTGTGAAGCTGGATGGCATTGGAACATTCTCTCCTTCGTTGGCGTTATGCAAAGATAAAGAGCGTGAAAAGGCCGGAGAAGGCGAAACCCATCGTAACGCACGAAGCATTGTGGTGGGAAACGTGAACTTTCGTGTAGACAGGAAGATGATAAGGCGTATCAATGGAAGATGTCTGCTGGAAAGAGCTCCGTGGAAGTCGCAACGTTCTTCACAGAAGTATACTCCGGCGCAACGGCTTGCATTGGCTGTCAGATATTTGGAGGAACATCCTTTTTTGACAGTCTACGAATACCGGAAGCTGACAGGTCTGCTGCGCACAGCGGCTACCAATGAATTGCGCCAATGGGCGTATACGCCCGGTTCCGGTATCGGGATTGATGGCAGAGGAACACATCGGGTGTATATAAAGAAAACATAATTCATCATATTTGTATGATGATACTTTGAGATTTTGAATTAAGAGCATTGGGGGGAATTGCGGTGAGGGCGCTTTTCTTCAGGGACGTGCTTGAGTGATAACTAAAATTAATAAAAATGGGGAATTTGATTTCATTTATGAAGGAAGTAGCTGAAGGGCTTCGAAAAAGTGGGAATTATGGAACTGCTCATGTTTACAGGAGTAGCATGAATGCTATCATTGCATTTAACGGGAGCAGGAATCTGTCATTCAAGAAAGTGAATCAGGAGTTTCTTAAAAGTTTTGAAACGTATTTGCGGGAAAAGGATTGTAGTTGGAACACGGTTTCAACCTATATGCGTACATTGAGGGCGGTGTACAACCGCGCGGTTGACCGTCGTATGGCATCTTATATACCGCATCATTTCCGGTATGTTTATACAGGAACGCGTGCTGACAGAAAGCGTGCACTGGAAAAGGAGGATATGGAACGATTGATGAAAGAGCTTCCCAAACAAATTCATCAGGGAAGGGAAGAATTACAACGTACGCGCGCGTACTTCTTCTTAATGTTCATGCTTCGTGGTATGCCGTTCGTAGATCTTGCGTATCTTAAAAAGCAGGATATGGTGGGGAATGTGCTTACTTATCGTCGTAGAAAAACCGGACGGCTTCTGACCGTGACGCTTCTGCCGGAAACTATGAAACTGATAAAAAAGTATATGAACACCGATTCTGCTTCTCCTTATCTTTTTCCCATACTGACTGGCGGAGAGAGTACCGAAGCTACCTACAGGGAATATCAGATAGCTTTGCGTAATTTTAACTATCAGCTTCTGTTGTTGAAACAAGTACTTGCATTGACTTCTGATTTAAGCTCATATACGGCTCGGCATACTTGGGCTACAATGGCATATTATTGCGAGATACATCCAGGCATTATTTCAGAGGCGATGGGACATTCATCCATTATCGTCACAGAGACTTATCTAAAACCTTTTAAGAATAAGAAAATAGATGAAGCGAATGTGACGATTCTATCTTCGCTGAAAAGGAGCTATATTTGTGGCAAGTAGCTGATTGATAGTGCTGTTACTTTGTAGGTAACGGGAAGAAAAGACGCTGCAAATATGAGCATATTTCTTAAAACATCCAAACAAAATCGTACATTTTTTCTAATAAACTACTCAAAATAGGAATAAACACAGAAGAACACGTGGATTCTTTGTCTTAGAGCTTTGTTTACGTCTAAATTTTGCAATAGATTTCCCGCCCCTCTACTTTTTCTCATAAGCAGGGGTAAGAAGATTCGTCATATATCGTATTATTTTCTAGTATAGACTACTCTAAAAGAGCAGGCACAAGGGTTTTCCCGTTACCTACAAAGTAACGGGAAGAGGGGGAGTGAAGCGAAATAAATCATGAATTAGTACAAACAAATTTTTTATTTATTAATTGTATAACATTTAATTTACTTTTATGAGAAAATGGACGTATTTAGTCGCAACCTTGCTCATGGCAGGTACGACGGCGACATTCACGGGATGTATTGATACCGATGAACCGGAAGGCATTGCAGAACTTAGGGGAGCAAAGTCTGATTTTATCAAAGCTCAAGCTGCAGTTGAGCTTGTAGAGGCTGAATTGAAAAAAGCACAGGTTGCAGAGCAAGAGTTAGTTAATGCAGGTTTGGCACTTCAGAATAAATCTGCAGAAATTGATTTGCAGTTGCATGAACTGGATATTCAGTTGAAGCAACTCCTGATTGAAAAGGAAGAAGCTGCTACTGCACAAGCAAAAGCAGAAGCGGAAGCTGCCATTGCAAAAGCGGAAGCTGACAAAACTAAGTGGGAAAATGAAAAGGCATTGATTGTTGAGCAGTATAAGGAAAAAATGCTTCTTGCCGAAACTGCCACTGCTAAAGCACAGGAAGCTTACAAGCAAGCTATGGAACAGATTGAAGCTTCCAAGTTGTTGCTGACAGATGAAGAACAAGCTCGTTTGAATGGTGTACAAGCGCAAGTCGCCTATGCAAAACAGGCAATGGACAAGGCAATGTATGGATATTCAACAACTGTTATCAAAAGAATTCTGTCATCGGAAGTTGCGAATTCCACTACTACTACAAATCCGGATGAAAGCACGGAGACTAATTCTTCTACGACTAAGTATTATGTTTATCTTATTACTGAAGATCCTACCCAGTCTGCGGATGGCTATAAAGCCGGTAGCTTGAAAAAACTTCAGGAGCAATTAGCTAACTATTCTGATATAGTAGCTGATAATAATTTAGAAGCGGTTTTGGATAATGCATTGAAAAATGCAGAATTTGCTTTAGAAATGACGCAGAAGTATGCTGATAACTTGAAAGCTATCTTGGATAATGAGTATACTACTGTTGCAGATTGGGAAGCAGAAGTCAAGAAGCTGGAAGAAGAAATTGCTGCTGCAAAAGTCAAGGAACAACAGTATAATATTGAAAAAGGCAAGTTGGAAGTTGCTAATCCTAAACTGATGTCTGACTTGGAAGCTACTAGCAATAAGTTGGAGACTGCTAAAAATAACCAGAACTCTAACAAGAACAAAGCTAAAACAGCTGCAGCTTATTCTAAGAAAGTAGAGGCTGAAAGTGTAAAGAAAGGATTAAATGATGCAATACCTAATGGAACAACTGTTGCAGGTTATAATTCTTCTACTGGTACTTTTGCTTATGTTAAAGGTATACAAGTTACTGAAGCACAAAGTCAGATTGAGGGTTGGGTTAAGCTGATTGATAAGGCTACTAAAGGTGTTGATTTGGAAAATATAGAATGGGCCAAACCACAATTGGCTACAGCTCTTGCAGCACAAAAAGAAGCAGAAGAGAACTATGCTAAAGATTATAAAGCATGGGAAGATGCAATGGCAGCTTATGATGAAAGTCTGAAAATAGATTTGGAGAAATCAGAAGCAGCCGCTAATGCTGCAATAAAGAAATATAATGGACTTAAACCAGAAGATAGAAAAAAGAAGCTAATATTGATGCTGTAGCTGCGGCTTTAGTTGCATACTATAAGGATGCATTGGCTAAAGAAGCACAAGTTACTAAGGCAACTGTGACAAAAGGAAGTGACACGAAAAAAATCTCTGCTTGGCTGATAGCAGACGCTAATAACTTTAAAAAGGTGGTTGGAGTAGATTTAGGCTTTATCACTTGGGATGCTGGTGACATCGCTACTGCAAATGAAATTAGTAAAGAAAATATTGGAAAATTAATAGATGTAGAGCAAGACTCCAGTGTAAAGACTCCATTGGAAAAATGGAAATCAGCTTCTTCTACTGTATTTAGCGATAATTTCAATTCCGGTAATAATCCAAGAAGATTGCCAGTATCTAAGGACGAAGTAATAGCTGCGGCTGGTGGTAATCATGTAGACGCCTTGAAGAATGATTATGGTTCTCTTGGTAAGATGATTTGGGCAACAGCAGAAACGGCTAGTCTACAAGCTATAATTGATCAGGTAGAAACTTACAAAGCTTTGAAAGAAGCATTTACTGCTCAAAAAGCTGTAGAACAGGCTGCTCAAGATAAAGCAAATGCTGCTTTGGCGGATGTTGTAGATAAAGCTAAGAAAGCTAACGACGAAGCCCAGGCTGCTTATGATAAAGTCTTTAAAGAAGTAAATGATAATATTGCAACAGTACAAAAAGAATACGGCAATAATGAAATTATCAAAGGTAAGATTGAAACGGAAATCACTGTTTATTTGAATAATAACTTTACTAATGGTGATTTAGGTTCTTTGGAAGCTATCAAGAATTTGGTTAAGCAAGAACATATGATTGCTTTGGCAAATGTCACTGCCGCTAAGGCCGATGTTGCTAAAGCTAAGAGAAATATAGAGAAATTAGCGGCAGGTACTTATACTGATACAGATTATATTACTGAATCATTGGTAAGTATCCAGGAAAAGATCAAAGTAAAACAGGCTGAATATGATGCTGCCAAGGCAGACTATGATGCTGCAAGCGCTCAATTGAAAGCACTTCTTGCTATCTTCTTGAAATAATTCCCTAACTACGTAAAAGTAACAAGATGATAAAAAAACTATGCACATTACTTTTGCTGACCTGTATGACAGCTGCGCCTTCAATGGCGCAGCGTTACAGCAGCGGTGATGATGCGTCGTTTGCCCCGAAAAAAGGACAGTGGCAGGTTTCAGTCCTGCTTGGTAGCGGAAAGTTCTTTAACGAGAACACTTCTTATCTGCTTCCCAAGTTCTCCAATGACGGAGGAGTAGTCGGACTTCCCAATGGAGGGAAGGATAACTCCGGCGATCTGAACCGCTATCTGAACATCGGGAGTCTGAATAATAATAGTCTGGTCAATATAGCCGGAATTGAAGGTAAGTATTTTGTGTCTGACAATTGGGATGTAAATTTCCAGTTCAGCATGAACGTTAGCCTCACTCCTAAGAAAGACTATGTAGAAGGAGACAACAGTGTACCTGACATGATTATCCCTGCGCAAAGTTATATCAATGCGCAGATGACCAACAACTGGTATGTATCTGTCGGTTCCAACTACTATTTCAAGACTCGCAACGAACGTATTCATCCATATCTCGGAGGCGCACTCGGCTTCCAGATGGCACGCATTGAAACGACCGAACCATACACCGGAGACACCTACAAGGATAGTGACGACTCGGAAGAACTTCCGTCACAGGTCTATGTTTCCGGAAGTAAAGCCGGTCAGATGTACGGTTTCAAAGTAGCTGCCGTAGCAGGTATTGAGTATAGCATTGCCAAAGGTTTTGTTTTCGGTTTCGAAATGCACCCTCTGGCTTACCGCTATGACTTGATACAGATTTGCCCGAAAGGATTTGATAAATATAACGCCAGTCACCACAATATCAAAATATTTGAAATGCCTGTGGTGAAACTGGGATTCAGATTCTAAGGATGAATGATTATACAAATGTATGAATGAAAAGAGAAAGCCGTTCAGCTGATAGTGCGGACGGCTTTCTTTTTTAAAGAAGAATGAAGAGCTTAATGAACAGATATGTGAAACTTTTATCTTTTCTTCCGGGAATATGTCTGATAGTGGCTTGCACCGGGCATCAGATAAAAGGTTACGAGATTAACGGCAGTGCACCTTTGCCCGAATTCGAAGGAAAAATGGTTTATATGAAAGATGTTTCGAGCGGGCAGCCGGTAGATAGTGCAGAAATAATCCACGGAAAGTTTGATTTTTCCGATACGGTGACTATTGTGTCGCCCGTAGTAAAAGTGCTTTCTATTCGTGCCAACAAATCGGGACTGGAATACCGCCTCCCTGTTGTCATAGAAAATGGTAGTATCCAAGCCTATATTTCCGATGTGGTTTGCACAGGAGGAACAATGCTGAATGAACGAATGCAGGATTTTCTCATGGCTGTTGATGAATATTCCACAGCCTGCGAGAACAAGCAAACGGAACAGATAAAATCCGGATTTGCGGATTTATTGAAAAAATACATAGAAATCAATGATGACAATGCAGTAGGAGAATATATTCGGACTGCCTATCGTTCATCACTTTGATGCAATCAGATTGCTTTTAAGACTATAAACTAAATTTCCCACATAATAATATCCTCTCCAGATATTTCCTCCATATTTTTATAGAAGGGAATGTTGCATAAGAGAGACAGAAATGCGCCCTTGTGAAAGTCCATATTTCTGTATTGTTATGTTTTGAGGACGTTCCCGTATTTCCCATTCCCTTTTTCCCCCGGGAACGTCCTTTTCAATGACCTTCTGTTGTATATTTCATATAACTTACACTGTATGGAAGAATCTAGTGGATCTGTACTATTGGTAACTTTTCATACAAAGATAGTGTTTTTTACAAATACTTTATATCTTTGCAAAACAATGGCATATGCCGGGATTTAACCATACCACTGAAAATATGAAAACAAAAACTTTATTGGGCTTCTTTCTTCTTTCTGTGATGGCTTTTTGTGTATCAGCCTGTCAAGATGATGCAGAGATTATCTTATTTAGTGGTTCCGAACTGGTTGACGAAACAGGAACTTGTACAAACACTGTTTCTTCTACAGTCTTGTATCTTAACGGATGGGAAGCGGAGAATATCGGGATAGCCAATGGAAAAGGTGGCTACTCTGCACAAAGCTCCGATGAAACAATTGTGACAGCAACAGTCATCGACAACCGATTATGGCTTAGTTCGCATGGTAAAAAAGGGAAAGTAACGGTTACCGTTACTGATAAGGATGGTAATTATGTCACCCTGCCTGTGACTGTTTCTTATGGCGTATTGACATTTATGTGCGTCGACCAACCTGAATTTCAGGTTTCCAGACCCAGTGAAGATATGTTGTCATTGGATTCGGAAAGCGAGTTGCAGGAAAAAGTAAATGTGGCAATGGCTCCTTATTCTTTTATAAATAAAGGAGATATCTGTATTTTGCGGCCGGATGATGTATATCATTTATCTGAAGAAGGAACAGGAGGGAAATTCATTTATAAGACAGAGGATGAGCAAATTCTTGTTGAAGGAACATACCAGATAGAGTGGGCTTCATTGGGTGGAAAACAGAAAAAGGCTTTTGTCTTTACATATATAGATAAAAATAATGTAGAGCAACAACACACGTTTTTTAATTTTAGTCCGTATTTAGGAACTCAAAGTTCTACAAGAGAAAGAGGACCGATTACTACGGCATGGTTGGAGGAGGTATCCGATTCACCTTATCTGGAAGGAGTTTTGCCAGCGGATAGAACAGTTGTATATTGGGTGGATACAGTGATTTCCAGTTTGTCTGCCGAGGATTTATAATCATCCGGAAGGATTTATCGGTTCACATTTGAAATGATTCTCTTCGAAATTAATTTTCTTTTTGTGGCAAATAAAAAGGCACGGGAATGAAAGATTTCCCGTGCCTTCTCTTAGTATTTGATACCTTTACGGTATTGTTATGTGTTCAAAGCCTGTTCGATATCAGCAATGATATCATCCGCATTTTCGATACCTACCGATAGGCGGATCAGGTCCGGACGTACACCGGCTTCCATCAGTTGCTCATCCGTCAGCTGGCGGTGAGTATGGCTTGCCGGATGGAGCACGCAACTACGTGCATCGGCTACGTGAGTAACGATAGCGATGAATTCCAGTGAATCCATAAACTTGATAGACACATCACGTCCGCCTTTCAGACCGAAGGAGATAACTCCGCAAGAACCGTTCGGCATATATTTCTGTGCCAGGCTGTAATATTTGTTGTCCGGCAGACCACAATAGTTTACCCAAGCTACTTTCTCATTTTTAGAAAGATATTCGGCCACTTTCTGTGCGTTACGGCAGTGTTGAGGCATACGTAAGTGCAGTGTCTCAAGTCCCAGATTCAATAAGAAAGAGTTTTGCGGGCTTTGGATGCTGCCGAGGTCACGCATCAGTTGCGCGGTTGCTTTGGTGATGTAGGCACCTTTGCCGAATGCTTTCGTGTAAGTTAGCCCGTGGTAAGACTCGTCCGGAGTACAAAGTCCCGGGAATTTTTCTGCGTGAGCATCCCAGTCAAAATTACCGCTATCTACGATACAGCCACCTACGCTTGTAGCGTGTCCGTCCATATATTTGGTAGTAGAATGAACTACGATGTCAGCTCCCCATTCAAACGGGCGACAGTTGATAGGAGTAGGGAAGGTGTTGTCAACAATCAAGGGGACCCCGTGACTGTGTGCGATACGTGCGAACTTTTCAATATCCAGTACTTCCAAAGAAGGATTGGAAATTGTTTCGCCAAATAAAGCCTTTGTGTTCGGTTTGAAAGCTGCAGAAATTTCTTCTTCGCTGGCATCCGGATTTACGAAAGTCACATCGATGCCTAGTTTCTTCATCGTCACTCCGAACAGGTTGAACGTACCTCCATAAATAGCGGAAGAACAAACGAAGTGATCTCCTGCCTGGCAGATATTAAAAATGGCATAGAAGTTGGCTGCCTGACCGCTGGAAGTCAGCATAGCGGCTACACCACCTTCAAGAGCGGCGATTTTGGCGGCAACGGCGTCATTCGTTGGATTTTGCAGACGGGTATAAAAGTAACCACTGTCTTCCAAATCGAACAGGCGGGCCATTTGCTCGCTGGTATCGTATTTGAAAGTTGTACTTTGATAGATGGGCAATACGCGTGGTTCGCCTTTTTTAGGCGTCCATCCAGCCTGTACACACAGGGTTTCCGGTTTGAATTGTTTTGCCATAATGTTATCGGGTTTTAATGTTTTATTTCAAAAAATGTTTTAATGCTGCAAAAGTAGGGAAAATAATTGTATTTTTGCCCTGTTTATGAGTGAAATGATAACTCTTGCGAAGGAGATAGTTAATGTAGTTATGAAAAATAAACTCTATATTCTTTTATTCTTAGCTTTTCTTTTTTCGGGCACAACTCTTTGGGCGCAGCAGAAGGCAACTCCGAAGGCGGGTGAAGGCATCTCTTCTTTTCTGTTGAGGCACAACCGTTCTCCGAAGAAGTATTACGACGATTTTATAGAGTTGAATAAGCAGAAGCTGGGAAAGAATAATGTGCTTAAAGTAGGCGTGACTTATGTTATTCCTCCGGTAAAGAAATCGACAACTACTTCTGCCAAGACTACTCCTGCCAAAAACACGGGTGCCAAGAACACAACTTCCGAAGGCGCCGGGACAAAGCAAGCATCTTCAAAAGCTAAATCGACAAAAATAGGAACCACCATCAACGAACCTCTGTTTGGAAAGCAACTGGCTAATGTGAAAGTCACTTCCAACCGTCTTGCCGGTGCTTGTTTCTATGTGGTCAGCGGACACGGAGGTCCCGATCCGGGAGCTATTGGAAAAGTGGGTAGATACGAACTGCATGAAGATGAATACGCTTATGATATTGCACTCCGTCTGGCACGTAACCTGATGCAGGAAGGAGCCGAAGTGCATATCATCATTCAAGATGCCAAAGATGGTATTCGGGATGATTCGTATTTGTCGAACAGTAAACGTGAGACTTGTATGGGGGATGCAATTCCTTTAAATCAAGTGCAACGCCTTCAGCAACGTTGTGATAAAATAAACGCCCTTTACCGGAAAGATCGTAAGAATCACTCTTATTGCAGGGCGATTTTTATTCATATCGATAGCCGTAGTAAGGGAAAACAAACGGATGTATTTTTCTATTATTCGAATAAAAAAGGAGACAGCAAACGATTGGCGAATAATATGAAAGATACGTTTGAGTCAAAATATGATAAGCATCAGCCTAATCGGGGTTTTTCCGGCACAGTGAGCGGGCGTAACTTATACGTGCTTTCCCATACCACTCCCGCTTCCGTTTTTGTGGAGTTGGGCAATATCCAGAATACGTTCGATCAGCGTCGGTTGGTGATAAATTCCAATCGTCAGGCACTCGCAAAATGGCTGATGGAAGGCTTCCTGAAAGATTACAAGGAGAAGAAATAACATTTTTACTTCTCCTTTCGTGAACAAAATAAAAATCTGAATGTTTTATATATGCAAATCGCCTGATGGCTACTTGTAGGTATGCGAATATATATAGGCTAGTGAATATGCCTCCCCGGCATAACAGGAAGATTGCATTAGTAGTTTTGTCGTGTTTTATTTTTGTGTTTGTGTTGTGACGGTGCTGCGATGTGAATCGGGGTGCCGTTTTTTTTCGTTTCTCTTGAATTCGTTAAAGAGCATGTTATTTTATTTTCTTATCATATTATTGAATAAAATCTTATCAATCCTGTGAACAAAATCCGGGAGTGTATGTTATTTATTGTGCAAATCGCCTGATAAAGCTTCTTGTGTGTATGCGAATATAGATAAGTCAAGCAAGGTATGCCTCCCCGGCATGACAGGAAGATTGCATAGTAGTTTGTCGTGTTTTATTTTGTGTTTGTGTTGTGACGGTGCTGCGATGTGAATCGAGGTGCCGTTTTTTTGTGTATATAAAAAGACTTACTCATAAAAAGAGGGCTTACAAAGATTCTAAAGTATATCGTAGAATCTATGTAAGCCCGTCTTGATGGGAGGGTGCTTTATGCACACCTTATCTAGTTGTTATAAAGGCATATTACCGTGCTTCTTGGGCGGATTTGTCTGCATTTTGTTTTCCGTCATTTCTAGTGCCTGAATCAGACGTTTGCGAGTCTGTCTCGGATAAATGATTTCGTCAATATATCCCAGTTCGGCAGCCTGATACGGAGTAGCAAACTTTTCTTTGTAGGCTTCCAGTTCCTTAGCCTTTGTTGCTTCGTCAGCTTTGCGGAACAGGATATTGATGGCGCCGTCTGCACCCATCACTGCAATTTCTGCGCTGGGGTATGCGAAGTTCACGTCAGCTCCGGTCTGCTTGGAGTTCATTACGATATAAGCGCCGCCGTAAGCTTTGCGGGTAATAACAGTCAGTTTGGGAACAGTAGCTTCTGCGAACGCATAAACTATTTTTGCGCCGTGGCGGATGATACCGTTGTTTTCCTGCGTATATCCCGGAAGGAATCCCGGAACATCTTCGAATGTAATCAATGGAATATTGAAACAGTCGCAGAAACGGATAAAACGACTTGCTTTGTCGCTGGCGTCGATGTCAAGAACGCCGGCAAGATAAGCCGGCTGATTGGCTACGATACCTACCGAACGACCTGCCATGCGGGCAAAGCCGATGATGATATTCTTTGCAAAGTTCGGCATGACTTCGAAGAAATAACCGTTGTCTATCACGCGTTCGATAATGTCTTTCATATCATATGGTACGTTCGGATCTGCCGGAACGATTGTATCCAGAAAAGCGTCTTCGCGGTTGGTTTCGTCGGCGCAAGGTTGTTTCCTGGCTTCATCCATATTATTCTGCGGTAAGAAAGACAACAGTTCGCGGATACTCATCAACAGTTCTTCTTCGGAGTTGCACATAAAATGCGTCACACCGCTCTTGCTGCTATGTGTCATTGCGCCACCCAGCTCTTCTTTGCTTACTTCTTCATGAATCACGGTTTTTACTACATCCGGACCAGTCACGAACATGTGACTTTTTTCTTTCACCATAAAGATGAAATCGGTAAGGGCAGGAGAGTAGCAAGCGCCTCCGGCACAAGGACCCAGGATGGCCGAAATCTGTGGAATCACACCGCTGGCCATTGTGTTCTGATAGAAAATATCCGCATAACCGGAAAGGCTTTCGATACCTTCCTGAATACGTGCGCCACCCGAATCATTCAGAGCGATAATCGGGGCACCGTTCTTCAACGCAAGTTGTTGTACTTTCACAATCTTTTTGGCATTGGAAGCAGACAGTGAGCCGCCATATACGGTAAAGTCATAAGCGTAAACAAATACCTGGCGACCGTCTACCTTTCCGTAACCTGAAACGATACCGTCTCCCGGAATTTTGTTTTTATCCATGCCATAGTTCGTACAACGGTGAACCATCAACTTATCCAGTTCAACGAAAGTACCTTTATCGAGCAACATGTCAATACGCTCGCGAGCAGTCATTTTGCCGCTTTCGTGTTGCTTCTCTATTTTATCAACGCCTCCACCAAGAGAAGCGATGCGGTCACGTTCTTCGAACGTGGCGTATGCTTTATTCATTTCTTCCATAATGCAATCCGTTCTTATATTATGCAATCGGTTCTAATGTTATTAATGTCTGGTCGCCGGTAATGTTATCACCTTCCTGAACCAGAATTTCTTTAATGCGGCAGTCTGAAGTCACTTTGTAGTTACTCTGCATCTTCATGGCTTCGATAACGATAGCGGTGTCTCCCGCCTTCATTTCCTGGCCGACTGCAACAGGTATTTTCACTACTTTGCCCGGCATCGGAGAAATGATACAGTCATTCTGTTCTTCTTCCCCTTTCTTGCGCATACGCAGATATTTTGCTTGGCTGTCCACTATTTCTACATTGAAACTGCTATAATGCGTATTCACTTTATAGCTTTTTCCGTTATCACGGCGAATCAGCTGTGCGTTCGAACTGCGTCCGTCCATCAATATGTTGCAAGTACCGTTTTCTGCCATCACTACGTCTGCTTCAAACGTTTTTCCATCAATGGTGAGCACTACCTTGTTATCTTCCTTGCTGACCAGTTCTACTTCGGCCACACGGTTTCCTATATGAATTTCCATAATTGAATTCTCTTTGTTAAAATTTAGATTCTCAACACACCCTTATGCAATCCGAACTCTTTCCACTTGCTGATAGGGCGGTTGTCGGCAGCCATACCGCTGTTGTTCTCTTCGAGATTCATCAAATAGTCTATATAAGCAGCGATCAGGGCAATATTTTCGGAATATTCGCTGGTGCGCGTAATCCGTTGTTGCAGAAACTCGCTGTTCTTGGCGATGAATCCTGTGTCATAATGACCTTCTACAAAATCAGGAGTGTCCATGATGGCACGCAGATAACTGATGTTGTTTTTCACTCCGGTCAATTTATATTCGTGGAGAACACGACGCATCCGCTCAATCGCATATTCGCGATTAGTAGCCCACACAATCAGTTTACCGATCATCGGGTCATAGTAGATCGGAATTTCATATCCTTCGTATACATAACTGTCAATACGCACACCGATACTGTTCGGCTCTGTAATCTGTTTGATGATACCCGGACTTGGCATGAAATTCATTTCAGTGTCTTCGGCACAGATACGACATTCGATAGCGTGCCCGCGTTGCTGGATATTCTCTTGTTTCAGTTGAAGCACTTGTCCGTCGGCAACTTTAATTTGCTCTTTCACCAAATCTACTCCGATCACTTCTTCCGTAATTGGATGTTCCACCTGCAAGCGGGTGTTCATCTCAAGGAAATAATAGTTGCGGTGTTTATCAACAAGGAATTCGATAGTACCCGCACCGATGTAGTTCACAGCTTTAGCCGCCGCTACCGCTTTTTCACCCATGTCTTTTCGCAGTTCGGGAGTGACGAAAACCGAAGGAGTCTCTTCCACGATTTTCTGGTTACGGCGTTGCACGGAACATTCGCGTTCGCACAGATGAATGACATTTCCATGCTTGTCTCCAAGAATCTGGAACTCGATGTGATGAGGCTCTTCAACGAACTTCTCCAGGTAAACCGTGTCATCGCCAAAGGAAGACAATGATTCGCTCTTGGCAGTGGTATATGCTTCTTCCACTTCTTCGGCACTGTGGATGAGGCGCATACCTTTTCCACCACCGCCCATAGAAGCCTTCAGCATCACCGGATAGCCGATTTTATTGCAAAGCTCTATGGCTTCTTCTACGCTTTTCAGGTTGTCTTGTGTGCCGGGAACTACGGGTACTCCCGCCTCAATCATTTTGATACGGGCAGCAATTTTATCTCCCATAGCTTCCATTGTTTCTGGATTGGGTCCGATAAAGATGATTCCTTCTTCCTGACATCGACGGGCGAAGGTAGCATTCTCGGACAAGAAGCCGTAACCCGGATGGATGGCGTCTGCATGAGCTGCTTTTGCCACTTCGATGATTTTTTCTATATTCAGATAACTCTCTTTGGATGCTGCCGGCCCTACGCAATAAGCTTCGTCTGCATAAAGCACGTGCTTCGCGGTCCGGTCTGCTTCGGAGAAGATAGCGATACTCGTTATCTCCATTTCCCGGCAGGAACGCATCACCCTTACGGCAATTTCACCGCGATTGGCTACTAAGATTTTTTTATCATACTTTTTTCAATTAAGTACATACTTATTAATGTCTTCCCGTCTAATGGACATACTCCACCCGACGAAAAACAGTATTTTTTTGATTTGGGGCTTAACAAGTGATACTCTTTCTCCTAATCCACGAGGAGAGGGGCGTCTTACACAAAATGGCAGGTCTTCTGACTGACTCTTGTCTTATTTGCCTTCCCGAATAACATCAGTGGCGTTAAATTAGTTCAATTATAAGACATTGAACAGAGTTTCACAGCAGCGGGACTGTCCGGGATTTACACCCGGTTCCCTATTAATCATCGTCCGTTGGATACGGATTCTGAACCATTTCGGGGGGCAAAGATAAATAAATATTGAATAGGATGTTCCTTTTTTGCACGAAAGTTTCAATTTTGTGCAATGCTTGTCCTTAGTCCGGAAGATAAAGTGATAGGAGCAAAGTATGATGCGGAGAAGTCTTTTCATCGTACGGAGATGATTTGCTTGGATATTAATAGCTGGTCGGGTAAATGCAAACGGGTTTGATTCTTTAATTTGTGTGTAACCTTGCTTCTTTTCTAAACCATCTTTCTCCTGATATTGTTAGGTTGATAGTTATTAATTAAAAGGAGATATTCATTATGAAAGAAAAGAAAATAGCTCGTGAAGAAAGAAACCAGGAGAAGCTAGCTAACGGTGATTGGGTAATGGCAGAGTTTTACGCAACGTGGTGTCCTCACTGCCAGCGCATGAAACCGGTTGTTGAAGAGTTCAAGAAACTGATGGTAGGAACATTGGAAGTGGTGGAAGTGGACATCGACCAGGAGCCTGCCCTTACTGATTTTTATACGGTGGAGTCGACTCCTACCTTTATTCTTTTTAGAAAAGGGCAACAGCTTTGGCGGCAATCCGGCGAATTATCTTTGGAAAGATTGGAAAAAGCAGTGAAAGGGTTCAAATTCTGAAAATGATGTATCGTTTATTACAATGATATAAATAGCTGGTTTTATGCAGGTGTATTTCGGTATGGCATATATGGAGGAAAAGCAGAAAGTATTTTCTATCGAGGTACTTCTGCTTTTCTTTTTATAGCCTTTCCGTTGTCTTGATTATTGGTTTCTGTTCAACCTCAACTCATGCAGGCATGCCTGCACTTCTTCAAGACTGCCGGTATGTTTTCCTTCATCATCCGACAGTTTGATACATTCCCTCCACTCCTGATTGACATTCATCTTGCATTGCGTCAGTTTCATCACGATGTTCGAAGGTTCGAACCCGGTATCGTTGGTGAGATTGGTGCCGATTCCGAAAGAGCAGCGGATTTTGTTTTTGCAGTATTCTTGAATGTCTAATGCTTTTGTAAAGTCGAGGGCATTGCTGAATACGATGGTTTTGGTTGTCGCGTCGATTCCCAACTCTTTGTAGCGGGCAACCAGTCGGTCGATAAACTCAAATTCATTACCGGAATCGCAGCGCACACCGTCGAAAAGTTTAGCTTGTTTACGGCTAAGGTTACTAAGGAAGATGCCGGAAGTATAGGTATCGGAAAGTGCGATACCCAAATCACCGTCATAAACATTCACCCAGTTTTCGAGTGCCATATAATTGGCATGTTTATATCCGAACTGTGCTCCATGAAACATAAACCATTCATGAGGGTGAGTCCCCATCATTTTCATTCCATATTTCATTGCGAAGTTGCAGTTGGAAGTCCCGGTGCAATATTGCGCTGTCTCGTTCAGTCTTTTGATAACAGTTTCCTGCACATCAATAGAGAATCTTCTCCGTGTACCAAATTCTGAAAAGCGGAGCTGATGTTGGTTCGATAACTCTATTTTCTCCGACAGTTTGCAAAGAATCCCGTTCATGTCTGCTACATGGCCGAAGAACCGGTTTTTGATTTCAGAAACAATAGCGAGCAAAGGCACTTCATATAAAGTCACTTTATAAAGCAAGTCAGTCACTTCGATGTGGAGATGACAGGCTTCATCCAGATGAATATCAATCTTATTCGGGTCGAAACGAAAAGAAGACAACCACTCCCAGTAGACTCTCGGGAGAAATCTGCAATTCTTCGTCATGTATTCCAACTCCTCTTCCGTGAATCTCAACTGACTAAGATTCTTGATCTCTGCCTTGAGTGTTTCCAGAAAAGCTTCGGTATACTTTGTTTCGTTCCGGTCATTGAAACTAAAAGTACCCATTGCATAGGGGAACAGTTTGATATAAGCGTACGAGGTGGTAAACTTATAGAGGTCTGTATCTAGTAGTGTTTTAACAATCATGACGTTCGTTCTTTTCTATTAATAACGTTGTAAAGTTAGTATTTGTTGAACGAAATAATAGCCTGCTGACAGATAATTATTCCATTTTTGGGATCGATTTATACCTGATTATCTGATATTATCATTAATTTTGCCGTAATTATGTATTAAATAAAAGATATTTGGTATGAAAAACGCTTTGGTATATAGCTGCGTATTACTGTTGTTATCATGTGGCGGAAAAACCGGAGGAACTTCGCAATCTTCTTCCACGAATCAGGAAACACAGGAAAACGCTTTAAGCGAAAAAACTACTGCTATTTCCGAAGCTTTCTCTATGGATTTTTATAAAGGAAGTGATTGGATTATTCCTGATACGCTTTCCGAATCATTGCTAAAAGAACCGGAAGCATCTTCTTTGAAGGTCTATGACTCCGACAGTATTTGCCGGAAACAAGTAGATGGCGTGGAACGTTGTTTTTACAAGGACTCATTGATGAACGGTGCTTATAAGCACTTTTATTTTCGCTCGACTGATTCTTTTATGTCGGAACCCTATTATTCGGTAGTTGTTTATAAAGACGGAATAAAGAACGATACAGTGCGTCATTACAGTATCTCTTCCCATTGTATGACAAGTCGTATAATCACTCTTGACAGTATTTGTGAACTTTATCAATCTTATTATTCCAACGGATATCCCCATATCTTTTACCAGGCTACACGAGGTAAACTTAACGGAGTACGTCAGAGATGGTATTATGATGGAAAGCCGGACTGGTTTGAACACTATAAAGATGGGAAGCTAAACGGAGAGGAAATGAGATGGCACGCCAACGGACATCTGTGGCAGGTTAATCATTATATTGACGATCAGGAAGTGTTACCGACCGAATGTTGGTATTATAGCCATTCGGAATACGCTTATAATGACCCTAACGGGGTAGCGGAGGCTCCCGACTGGTATGAGTATAAATATCAGGCATCAGAAGGGACTCCCTTTTATTACATTCAAGAAATTTATGCATTGGAGAACGGCAAAAAGTATCTTCTGAAACGAAAATATTTTGAAAAGGATTCCGATGAGCCGATATACTTCATGGATGATAAGTGTGATTCTGTAAAACGAAGCATTGTGACGGTCGGAACTCAAAAGCGGCTGGATATAAGGAATTATTCTGGCGGGCGGCTACGTCGTTTCGAGAGTTATCCGTACTCGGAGAAAGGCGTGCCGGGTGTCATGACTGAAATTTATTCTGAAGAAGGCAACCGGATTGAAAAGAGTATGTATGACTATCATAGTGGAAGAATGATTTCCTTGCGTATGTATAGCAATACAGGGGCAGACGTGAAAAAACTTGAATTTGCTGAATATACGAATATGAAGGCGGATAGTTGTAATAAACAGCTTGATTCTGGTAAAGGGCGTTATACAGACAATCAAAATAAACTGTCCGTGCGCTGGAAAAAGGGGGAACTCGCACTGCTGAATTCTCCGGCGAAAGAAGATGAAGATGGATTTATAAAATGGTACTATGATGGGTATCAGTCTGATTACGGTCTGCATTTTTTTCACTATTCAGGGTTTGAGAGCTGGGGCTATTTTGTGATGAGTGATGTTACAGGAGAAGTTTACGAATATCGTAGTATAGATACCCCTTTATTCTGTGGAAAATCCGGTCTTTTCCTTGTCGTAGATGAAAATCCGTATAAGGAAGAATGTTATGTCCGCGTTTACAAGATGCTTCCCGAAGGACGTTTGGCGGAAGTTGCCGCACTCAATCGGGGAGGAGGGGATTATTTTGAGGTTGATTTGGACGATTTTGTCTGGGTGGGTGAAAGTTCATTCATTGCCAATAAAAAAACGTCGGAAGATGAACTTCAATGTGACTTTTACGGAGGATGCTCTGACAGTTGCCTGGAAGAGTACAGGAAGTGTGGCTATCTGCAAATCGACGAAGACGGCTGGGGGTATGTGCGCGTCGATCTTCGTCCTGATGCTTTGCAGACTAAGCAGGAGCTTCCGTCTTCACTAGAAGCTATTAACGAAATGAATGCATGGGTAAAGTCATTGTGAAACCCAGAAACAATGGAAAATCATGCATCCACTCTTCCCCCTTTTCGATAGATATTTTAAGATCATTACTGTCTATTCTACTAATTCCCGGTTGCATCCGCTATTGATAAATAGCGAAAGAAGCCATATTCCCATTATTGTCATTTTATTCATTGTATTAAAGTTATGTTCTATGATAACGCTACTGTCGGGTTATGAGCAGTCAGGCCACCATCTACGACGATTGTTTGTCCCGTGATGTATCTTGCATCGTTCGAAGCCAGAAAAGCGATGGCAGCTGCGACGTCTTCCGGTTCTCCTAAATAAGGAGTGGCACATTGGCCGAGAAAGATGTTGCGTACATCTTCATTCAGGTTATCCAATGCCGCGGGGGTAAGTACCAATCCCGGGGCTACGGCATTGCAGCGGATATTTTTCTTTCCCATTTGGGTAGCGATGTATTTCGTCAGGTTGATGACGCCCGCTTTGCTGGCACCATATAATGTACCGTTAGCATCAGCAGTAAGTCCGCTTATGGAAGCTACGTTGACAATGTTTCCGCCGCCATTGGTAGTCATGATAGGGATGACCTGTTGAGAAAGGTACATAGTGCAGCAGAGATTCAGGTGGAATGCCTCGTCAAAGTAATTGATATCCAGCTTCTCGATGTTAAGGTCACGTTTGGGATCAGTTCCTCCTACATTATTAATCAGTATATCTATTCGTTGATATTCATTCATAGAAAAATCAATCAGTTCTTTACAACTCTGGAGTTCGGTGGCGGAAAAATAGACATGGCGCACGTCGGCCCCTGCATGAGTAAGTTCGTTAGCAAGCTGTTCCGCCTTTTTTTCAGAATGGTCAGCAATGACTACTTTGCCCCCTTCGGAGACAATGCGGCGTGTGGTTGCTTCGCCAATACCACCGGCAGCACCGGTGATGACAACTACTTTATTTTCGAATCTGTTCATATCTTGGGAATTTGATAGTTACCTTCTATTAGGAACAGATGACAGAGGAATTTGTTAGACCTCATAAACGCTCTTTAATAAGATCAGGTGTCCGATTGGAAAACATTTGCATCTCCTCCGGTTTTATGCCCTGATTATTTAAGAAAACTGTTAAATGTTAATGCTTAACCGCTTATTTGTTAATACGGTTCTGATTCTATTAAACCATGTTATAAGATACGCTGCATCGGGCCGAAAATTTGGAGAAAACCGAAAAGTCCGTATCTTTGTACTGTGTTTTTCATAGTATTAGATTTAAGGTTAACAAAAGATTGGCTGTCTGGGATAGATAGCCTTTTTTTATGCTTGTAAGTCAGATACGGATCAGGAAGACTAAAACAACGAATATTGGTTATCCCGCAGACTCTTCATCTCCCGTTCCTTTACTATATCATCTTCGGATAAATGACCGATGAGCAACGGCGAGTTTTTATCATGTTTCTTCATATTATATGCTGCTGTATTGTAATTGCCCTTGATGGCATAGCAATAAACACATCCGTTCAGACAACTTTCATAAGTCCCGATATCAATACTTTCGATACAGTTGCAGATATTACGCTGGTTTTTATCCTTTTGAGCAAGGATAGGATAACCGGTGATCTTTTCAATCAGCCTTTTATCAATGCACAAGCCGCTGGGAATACCCAAATGTCTTAAATCTACCTTGACGGTACAAGTGTCCAGCTGTATACCGGGATAAATATCTATTGTCTTTTTAAAGGAGACGGCCATTTCTTCTATTTCCTCTTTGGTCAGCGGATTGATGTTGAATGGTTGTATCGAGTTTCGGATATGGGGGTAATGGTCTATAAATCCCAGCATACATTTTGAGGTATGGTCTTTGAGTTCATGGGCAATCCGGGCGAATGCTTCCTGGTGGAAAGAAACGTTGTACTCCTCATTCGTCAGTATCGGATCATATCTCCAAATCATTTTTTCTCTGCCAATTTTGTCTGCCAGCTTTTTAAAGGTATCAATTCGTTTATCGATAGATGGCAAACGATTCTCCAATTTTTCTCCGTAAGGGTTGAGTGTAAATTGGAAGTAATAGTTGTAATCCTGTAATTTATCCAGCTGGTTAAGCATCGGGGCCGGTTCTTGGTCCAGAATACGAAACAATCAACCACAGCAGGAGATAAGGAAATCCTGCTAATCATTTTCGGATGATAAGGATTGGGCACTAATACATATCCTTCTTTTATCCGGTTGAAAAACCATTGAGAATAGAATGCCGGAATATCTGTCCGGCGGCTGGCACTGATTATCATAGTTCAAAGTTACGAAAAAAACAATGTCGTTTCCATGATTAGCCTTTTTTCTATTCTTACTTATCCGGGGAGCAACTTATGTGAATGAATATGTTAAATGTTAACGGATGAAGTCTGAAATGTTAATGCGATTCTCGGAGTATTAAACCCTGTTATAATATCGTCTGTTTAGGCGCTGAAATTTGCTATTTATCTGAAATATGGTACCTTTGTACTGTGTTTTTTTCATAAGTATTAGATTTAAGGTTAACAAAAGATTGGTTGCTCGTGATGAGTAGCCATTTTTGTTTTTATACACGTTGGTTGTTTATTCCTTAATCATCGTTAGCAGCATTTTAAATTTCTCCACTACACTTCTCGAATATGCATTATTTGTCTATAACAAAAAACGATTTTTATTGTTATAGTACGAAAGACTTAATAAACGAACCATTATGAAGAAGAATATTTTATTTTTCGGAGCACTTGTAGGTGCTCTCTTGTTGGTTTCTTGTTCGGGAGGAAACAAGAAACAGGCTGCGTCCTCTGTCGCTTCGGAGGAATTGGACAATGCCAGTAAGGTGATAAACTATTATCATACATCGCTTATCGTGTTGAGGCATGTAGCCAATGCGAAAGACATAAATGCAGTTTTGGGATATATGGAACAGACAGGAAAAGTTCCTGAAGTATCTCCGATTGCACCACCTGAAGTATCTGCCAGAGATACAGCGGAATTGATGGATCCGGGGGATTATTTTAATATAGAAGTCCGTCAGAATCTGAAGCAGAGTTATCGAGGACTTTTCAGTGCAAGGACGCAATTCTATGATAATTTTAATAAATTCCTCTCTTACAAGCAGGCAAAAGAGACTGCAAAGATCGGCAAGCTCCTCGACGAGAACTATCGGCTTAGTGTAGAAATGTCGGAATATAAACAAGTGATCTTTGATATTCTAAGCCCTCTGACAGAACAAGCTGAAAAAGAACTGCTTGCCGATGAACCGTTGAAAGATCAAATCATGGCCATGCGTAAGATGTCCGGCACCGTGCAAAGCATCATGAATCTCTATTCACGCAAACATGCGCTGGACGGTATGCGTATTGATATGAAGATGGCCGAACTGAAGAAAGAACTCGAAGCTGCAAAGAAACTTCCTGCTGTCACAGGTTATGATGAAGAACAGAAGAATTATTATAGCTTCCTGACTTCCGTAGAATCATTTATGAAAGATATGCAGAAAGCCAGAGATAAAGGTAGCTATTCCGACGAGGACTATAATGCGATGTCGGAGGCCTACGAATACGGACTTTCCGTTATCTAAAGAATCTTCCTCTGTTTGAATGTGAGCTACAATCATGCTCTTTCAAACAGAGGATGTTTTTTTATTAAGAAAAGGTTTGCCGTCTTTTCAATTGTACCTTATTCTCAAATAAGGATCCTGCCTTAAATCCTTATCTGTTTATCATTCCGGCATATCTGTTCTTAATAGGACGACTCCCTAATTTATAAAAAGTCCTTTTTTTACTATACCTCTTTAAACAGGAGCTTTACTTTTGCATTTGAATTAAGAAATAATATCTTTGCTCTATGCAATCATTTCAACTCATAAAACCTTGTTTGGCGCTTGCTCCTTATATACGGCATTACTGGATATTGCAAGACGATTCAGTGACTCCGGTTTCCGAACGGACTCTGCCTATTGGCTGTATGCAACTGGTATTTCATAAAGGGAAACAACTCCTTTTGTTGGGCGAGTCGGAACTACAACCTCAATCCTTCATTTCCGGACAATCGGTCGGCTTCTCGGATGTACAGTCGACGGGTAGGATAGAAATGATTACTGTTGTTTTCCAGCCTTATGCAGTTAAAGCATTGTTTCATATTCCCAGCCATCTGTTTCACGGACAAAATGTAGATACCGATGCGATGGAAGAGTGTAGAACTGTCGGATTTGGAGAAACAGGTCACTGAC
>ENA-OQJB01000390-OQJB01000390.1-human-gut-metagenome-genome-assembly--contig:-NODE-390-length-23093-cov-4.033746_pt1 | contig 23093 bp, 26 predicted proteins | sample MGYA00242599_ERZ504765 | MGnify/ENA primary metagenome ERZ504765 (study PRJEB26092, sample SAMD00036354) | human gut metagenome | host: Homo sapiens | study: EMG produced TPA metagenomics assembly of...
CGGTGTATATGTCCGAGGTAGCAGACCATCGGACCCGTAGTTTTCTGAAGCCGGTTATTGAATTGCTCAGTGGTATTCCGTCCGTGGTCTATGGGTTTTTCGGATTTGATTGTTATCGTACCGCTTATTCAGAAAATATTTAATCTGCCTGTGGGCGAGACCGGATTGGCCGGAAGTATTGTTTTGGCGATCATGGCACTCCCTACTATCATTACCGTAAGTGAGGATGCGATGCGGAATTGTCCCCGTGCCATGCGCGAGGCCAGTCTGGCATTGGGCGCCACTCGTTGGCAGACTATATATAAGGTGGTGATTCCGTTTTCCATTTCCGGAATCACTTCGGGCGTTGTTCTGGGCATCGGACGTGCCATAGGCGAGACGATGGCGGTGCTGATGGTTACAGGAAATGCGGCTGTGATACCTACCACTATTCTGGAACCGCTTCGTACCATTCCGGCGACTATTGCAGCGGAACTGGGAGAGGCACCCGCCGGCGGCGCGCACTATGAAGCTCTGTTCCTGCTGGGAGTGGTGTTGTTTTTCATCACGATGCTTATCAACTTTAGTGTAGAATATATTTCATCAAGAACAAATAAATAATGTACTAATTTGCCGGTGTGCTAATGATCATGCGGCACACAGCGCAGCCAATGGGTATATTGATAGATTGACAAAAGATTAATTAAGTATTTAAAATATGAAGCAAGATGTTTTCCCTGCCCGGCAAGGGGCGCGTAAAAGACGTTCGCAATGGCTGGCATTCGGTATTTTCAAACTGCTGAGTTATAGCATTGTCCTCATTCTGTTCGCCATTCTCGGTTTTATTATATATAAAGGTATAGGAGTAATCAGCTGGGAGTTTCTGACCACGGCTCCCAGTGACGGTATGACGGGTGGCGGTATATGGCCGGCTATTGTAGGTACTTTTTATCTGATGGTGGGCAGTGCGCTGTTCGCATTTCCGGTGGGAGTGATGAGTGGCATTTATATGAACGAGTATGCGCCGAAAGGCAAGCTGGTCCGCTTTATCCGGATGATGACCAATAACTTGAGCGGTATTCCGTCCATTGTGTTCGGTTTGTTTGGTATGGCACTGTTTGTGAAATACATGGGGTTCGGCGACAGTATCCTGGCCGGTTCTTTGACGTTGGGATTGCTTTGTGTACCTTTGGTGATACGCACCACCGAAGAAGCCTTGAAGGCGATTCCCGACAGCTTCCGTGAAGGGAGTCTGGCCTTGGGCGCGACCAAGCTGCAAACCATCTGGCATGTGATTCTGCCTATGGGGATGCCTAACATCATTACCGGACTGATTCTGGCTTTGGGACGTGTATCGGGTGAAACGGCGCCCATCTTGTTTACGTGTGCCGCTTACTTCCTGCCGCAACTGCCACACAGCATTCTGGACCAATGCATGGCATTGCCTTATCACCTTTATGTGATTTCTACCAGCGGAACGGATATGGAGTCACAGCTTCCTTTGGCATACGGTACGGCGTTGGTACTGATCCTTATTATTTTAATTATAAACCTGTTGGCAAATGCACTCCGCCGGTATTTTTCCAACAAAGTAAAAACGAATTAATAATTTGTCGGTGTGCCGATGGGTTGCGCTGTGTACCGCACGGACATTGGTACATTAGCACATAGACAAATCAGCAAATTATTAAAACATTAAGAATATGAATAAGATAGATGCAAAACATGTAAATTTTTTCTATGGTGATTTTCAGGCACTGAAAGATATAAGCATGACGATTGAAGAGAAATCGGTGGTGGCTTTCATAGGTCCGTCCGGTTGTGGCAAGTCCACCTTCCTCCGTCTGTTCAACCGCATGAACGACCTCATTCCCGGCTCTCGTCTGGAGGGGGAGATTTTGATTGACGGGAGAAATATATACGACAAGTCCGTGCAGGTGGACGAGTTGCGCAAGAGCGTAGGGATGGTCTTTCAGCGTCCCAACCCGTTCCCGAAAAGCATTTTCGAGAATGTGGCCTACGGGCTTCGGGTAAATGGGGTGAAAGATAATGAGTTTATCCGCCACAGGGTGGAGGAAACCTTGAAAGGAGCCGCATTGTGGGATGAGGTGAAGAATAAGTTGAAAGAGTCTGCGTTTGCTCTGTCCGGCGGTCAGCAGCAACGGTTGTGTATAGCCCGTGCCATGGCCGTATCTCCTTCGGTGCTGCTTATGGACGAACCGGCTTCGGCACTGGACCCTATCTCTACAGCCAAGGTAGAAGAGTTGATTCATGAGCTGAAAAAGAATATACCATCGTTATTGTCACTCACAACATGCAGCAGGCCGCGCGTGTCAGTGACAAAACAGCCTTCTTCTATATGGGCAATATGGTGGAATATGATGATACGAAGAAGATATTTACGAATCCGGGCAAAGAAGCTACCCAGAATTATATTACGGGACGTTTCGGATAAAGCATTCATCACAGCGTTGCACAATGGGAGATAAGATAAAAATGGAATTTATGTACCACAGCTCGATGCAGGCTTGTTTGCTTTTCAGATGTAATGGGTACGGATTTGCCTTTTTATTCTTCTGTCCGGAAAATTAAAATCAGTGTGAATCTGCGCAATCTGCGGTGAAAGAAATAATAATAAACAAAACAAGAATTAAGAATATGGTGAAATTTATAGAATCAGAACTTGTATCACTGAAGAAGGAAGTGAACGAGATGTGGACATTGGTTTACAATCAGCTGGATAGGGCAGGAGAGGCCGTGCTGACCTTTAACCGTGACCAGGCACAGCAAGTCATTGTCCGTGAGAAAAGGGTGAATGCGTTCGAGTTGAAAATTGACAGTGATGTAGAGGACACTATCGCTCTATACAATCCGGTAGCCATTGACCTGCGTTTTGTGCTGGCCATGTTCAAAATAAACAGTGATTTGGAGCGTTTGGGAGATTTTGCCGAAGGCATAGCCCGTTTTGTGGTAAGAAGCGAGGAAACAGTGCTGGATAGTGAACTGCTCCACAGTCTGCGTATAGAAGAGATGTTGAGACAAGTGCTCAGTATGCTCGAAATGACCAAGAACGCATTGAATGAAGAAAATCTGGAATTAGCCCTCAATGTATTCAGTAAAGACAATTTCCTGGACGAAATCAATGCGGCTGCCCCTGCCGTGCTTCAAAAATATACTGGAAACACATCCCGATAATTTCCTGACTTGCCTGGAACTCGGCACCGTTATCCGTAAACTGGAACGTGCCGGAGATCATATAACTAACATAGCTGAAGAGATTGTTTTCTTTATAGATGCAAAGGTGTTGAAACACCGCGATAAAGTAGACGAACATTTCTTGGGAAAAGAAAAAACTCATTAAAATGCTGTTTCAAATTAAACTTTTGCTATCTTTGTATATGTAATGAGGCCGATAAAGAGCATTTTGAATAATAATCTGCCAAAAAAGACAGAAATTTCTAAAAACATGTTGTATGGCATAGTTTTTTATTTGGCTGGTTTAAAAAAAGGCTCCATATTTGCATCGTTATCCTGAAAACAATCTTTTTACCTTAAAAAAAACTAATACCTATTGAAAACTTAAAAAGGGGGCTTTGTGAAAAGACCCCTTTTTTATTTTTCTATATAATGGCTCTGTCAGTGTTAAATTTCACCTATTTATTGGTCAATATGTAAGATTTCTGTAATTATTAGCTTATATTAGCAACTTTCTTTTAAGTTAATGCTTAACTTTGCTGGCTCATAAGAATAGCGGTAAAAAGAATGAAGACAAAATACATCAAGTCGTTTTTACTATTTTTGTTATTAGGATGCTGCATCTCGGTGTCAGCCCAAAATATACAAGGCGTTGTAACAGACTCATTGACGAATGATCCCATACCATACTTGTCAGTCTTTTATGAAGGAAAAGGCGTAGGAAGCATTACCGATAATGATGGACATTATAAGGTCGAAACCCGTAAAGGCTGGAACAAACTCACCTTTTCGGCAGTGGGGTATGTAACAAAAGTAGTGAATATAATCCCCGGTGTCACCAAGAACCTGAATGTGAGGATGAGGCCGGACGATATCATGCTGGACGAAGTGGTGGTGAAGCCCAAACGAGAGAAGTACTCCCGTAAGAATAACCCGGCTGTGGAACTGATGAAGAAAGTGATTGCTCATAAGAACAATAACAAGCTGAGTGAGAATGACTATTATCAGTACAACAAGTATCAGAAGATCACAATGTCACTGAATGATGTGACTCCCGAAATGCTGGAAAAAGGCATGTATAAAAAGATGCCTTTCCTGAAAGACCAGATCGAACTTTGTGAGGAAACCAATAAATTTATCCTTCCTATCTCGGTGGACGAGACCGCTTCGCAGAAAATTTACCGTAAACATCCCAAGAGTGAGAAGACCATTATCAAAGGGATGAGCTCTACGGGGGTGAACGAGCTGTTTGCCACAGGAGATATGCTGAGCACGGTTCTGAAGGATGTGTTTACGGATGTGAATATTTATGATAACGATATCCGTCTGTTGCAGTATCCTTTCATCAGTCCTATTTCGTCCAGTGACGCCATTTCGTTTTATAAGTTTTACATTATGGACACCACATTCGTGGACAAGGACAAGTGCTTCCATCTCACCTTTGTCCCCAATAACTCGCAGGATTTCGGTTTCACGGGACATCTGTATGTACTGGCCGATTCATCTTATACGGTGAAGAAATGTACGATGAATCTGCCCAAGAAATCGGGAGTGAACTTTGTGGACAATATGGATATTATTCAGGAGTTCGAGCAATTGCCCAATGGCGAGTGGGTGTTGAAGACCGATGACATGATTGTAGAGATGACCTTGATGAAGATCATGCAGGGATTCCAGATACGAAGGACTACCCGTTATTCCGATTATGCCTTCGATGAGCTTCCGCAGCAACTTTTCAAGCGTAAGGGGGCCGAGATCAAAGAGGCGGACGCCATGATGCGCGGAGACGATTTCTGGAATCAATACCGGCCGGTTCCGCTTACGCAGACCGAGAGTTCTATGGATATGCTGGTGAAGCGTCTGGAACAGATGCCGGGATTCAAATATGTGATTTTTGTATTGAAGGCGTTTATCGAGAACTTTGTGGAAACCGGAACCAAGGACAACCCCAGCAAGGTGGATATCGGTCCGGTAAACACCATGATCTCCAATAACTATATCGACGGATTGCGTTTGCGTATGAGCGCGCAGACCACGGCCAACCTGAATCCGCATCTGTTCTTCAAGGGATATTATGCTTACGGGTTCAAGGACCATCGTTCCAAGTATATGGGTGAGGTGGAATACTCTTTCAACAAGAAGGAATACCTGCCGCGCGAGTTCCCGAAGAACTCTATCACGTTCAGCTATCAGTATGATGTGATGTCACCCACGGATAAGTTCCTGAAGACGGACAAGGATAATGTGTTCGTTTCTTTCAAGACTTCTACGGTGGACCAGATGTCCTACGTGCGGAATATCGCCTTGAAGTATGAGAACGAGACGCAGTTTGGTTTGAAGACCACGGTGGAAGTGAAACACAGCACGGACGAGCCTACCGGCGGTCTGGCCTATATAACCAATGATGACCAGAAAACGTTGGTTCCTGAGATTCAGACCATGGAAGCCTCCTTGGCCTTCCGTTACGCTCCGGGTGAGACATTTGTCAATACCAAGCAACGCCGTATACCGGTTTCTTTTGACGCTCCGGTATTCACGCTGTCGCACACGACCGGTTTCAAGGGTGTGCTGGGCGGAGAGTATAACTTCAATCTGACGGAAGTAGGGTTGTACAAGCGTTTCTGGTTCTCGTCATGGGGTAAGATTGATATGTTCGTGAAAGGCGGTGCGCAGTGGAACAAAGTTCCGTTCCCGTTGCTGATTATGCCGGCGGCCAACTTGTCTTATATCCTGCAACGCGAGACTTTCAACTTGATTAATAATATGGAGTTCCTGAACGACCGTTACGCCTCTCTGGATGTATCGTGGGATTTGAACGGTAAGATTTTCAACCGTATTCCTTTGCTGAAGAAACTGAAGTGGCGTGAGGCGATCGGCTTCAAGATGCTGTATGGTCATTTGACAGATAAGAACAATCCGATGAAGCATCCGGGTGACAGCGAACTCTTCCTGTTCCCGACCCGTGACGGACGTCCTACCAGCTTTGTGATGGACCCGAAGACCCCGTACATGGAATGCTCTGTGGGTATTCACAATATTTTCAAGATATTGCACATAGACTATGTCCGCCGTCTGAATTATCTGGATCATCCCGATGCGAACAAATGGGGCGTTCGGTTTATGGTGATGATGACATTCTGATGCAAGGAGAGCTCTGATGGTGTGTGAAATGAAGAAACCGAGGTAAGAACTTGTATTGTTCAAATAAAAAGTTTATCTTTGTTCCAGTACCTAAAGTTGGTGAAAAGTATGTTATGCTTAAATGAATGTAAGGCAAAGTTAGTTAGTTTCAAACAATGTTTTGGGCATGAGTTTGGAATTAAATCAATTGGTATCTTCGGTTCGGTTGCACGTCAAGAGAACAGGGAAGATAGTGATTTGGATATTGTTGTAGATATTGATAATCCTACTTTATCCACTATGTACACTTTGAAGACTGTTTTGACGGAAATGTTTCATTGTGAAATTGATTTAGTGCGTTTCCGTTCCTCACTGTCTCCATTTTTGAAACAGAATATTGAAAAAGAAGCCATTTATGTATAAAGGAGGACGACTAACCATTTGCGACAGGTTAACCCAGATAAAAGAATCCATTTACTATATACAGCAATGGAGTAAAGAAATAAATTGTGCTGATGATTTTTTAGCCTCCATGGATAAAGTGATGGTGTTCAATGCATGTGTTATGCGCCTTCAAGTAATAGGTGAACAGGTAGGAAAGTTGTTGTTTTTACAACCATCACCGCTTTCTGAATATAAGGAAATTCCTTGGTTGGCTATTTATGATATGCGCAATCTTATTTCGCATGAATATAGTAATGTAGACGAGCAGATAGTATTTACTACTATAAAGAATGACCTTATAGAATTGGATAAGGTTATTACAGTCCTATTGAATAAATATTTGTAAAACTTGAATCTTTTATTGTGATTACGAAATATACCCATCTCTTATTTTCTTATCAAAAGTAAGTTTTCCTATTTTTTAAGCGCTTTTATTGTGTAATACACAATTATAGTGTATCTTTGTGCCCTCAAAAAGTTTCTAAATTCCTTTTATATAAAGGGTAAAGAACCTTTTTTGAGGGTATAAACATGTCTATAAAAAGCAGACAGAAAAGACGTCTTCGGACGAAAGAAACAACAAATAAAAGATTTCAGAAATACAAAATGAAATCTGTGTAAAAAGCTATTTATCAGCCAGTTATAAACACTGTGCTGATATGGTCTTCCAGTATCGGTCAGCGTGGATTTCTGACGATAAATCTCATGAAAAAGCTATCCCATCAGTTTGATAAACCGAAGCGTTCTGTGGCATCTCCCGAAGCGTTGGAAGCTTTGCGGAATAACAATGCCGTGCGTTGGTATGTGTTGTCGCTTCCCGACTGTCATAGGGGAGGAGTGCGCGGTTTGCAACGGGAACAGGACCGCCGCATACAGGCAGGCGAGCCCTCATTCGGCTTTTTTGCTCCTTCCTATCAGGAAGTGAGGCGTATAGACGGCAAATTCGTCAATACCCAGCGTCCCTTACTCTTCAACTATGTATTCGTCCGTGCCTCCGAGCGTGATGTTTTCCAGCTGATGCAACGTTTTCCTGTACTCAGTTTCCTGCCTCGGGTGAGGGAGCGGAAGCGGGAGTATTTCCCCTACCTTTCCGATGCGGCAATGGAGAATTTGCAGTGGGTGGCCCGTTCTTATTCCAATACACTTCCTGTTTATATACCCCAGCCGGATGGTTTGCGCAAGGGCGACCGGATACGCATTACCGAGGGACGGTTTAAGGGGGTGGAGGCGACTGTTGTCATTCAGCCGGGAGCCGGGCGAAAGGATGTGATGGTATGTGTGGAGAACTGGATGTGGGTTCCGCTGCTGCGTGTGATGCCGGGTGAGTATGAGGTAATTGCCCTGAATGATGAGGACAAGCATGTATATACCCGTCTGGACAATGACTGTATGTTGAATGGTTTGCACAGTGCTCTTCAGCGTTATCACAGTGCGGAGGGGGTGAGTGAGGAAGATCGTTCTCTGGCTGCCAGGGCGTTGAAAGAATATGGCAATCTCCAGATGGATACGGATGTGATGCGTTGCAAGCTTTATGCCATTTTGCTGCCGGCTTATACTATATTGGGTATGGAAGAAGAGGCGGCAAAGCTGGTTGGCGTTATGCAGACTATGCTTCCTCTCGTCAAGGCGGAGCAGTCGCGTGCACTTGCTGTGGTTACACTTTATGGTTGTACGGATAGCAGTATCTATTATCATTTGGCGCACGAGGCGGTTGATCCGTGGAAGAAAGAGGAAAAGCCGAAAAAGAGTAAGCAGCAGCTGATCAACCGGTTGGATGATTATGATCGGTGGTTGAGGCATTGAAATGGCTTTGTAGATGATATGAGGGGGAGTAAGAGCAGTGTTATTAAAAACAAGTTGAATCGCTAGGATAAGTGAAATATAATTTGTTCTTTTGTGGAATATAAAAGCTAAAGAATATGAAATCAGAACCTTTTAACCCAGTCCAGCTACACTTGTTAAAGATGTTTTCTTATGCTAAAGACGAGCGCGCCTTGGAAGAAATACGTAAATCTTTGACAGCCTACTTTGCTCAAAGAGTAGAGGAAGATATGGATAAGTTGTGGGATGAAGGTTTGTGGGATCAGGATAAGAATGAGGCTATATTGAAAGAACATTTGAGAGTGCCTTATAATGATTGATATAGTACTGGATACTAATTGTCTGATTTCATCTATTTCGTTAAAAAACTGTTCAATGAATACGTTGAAAGGCTTAGGTTCTGATATTAAGTTAAGATCAATAAAACAAGTGTCTGCTTCTTTACTAGCCGATGATGATGTGCCAGATACTCTTCTCGATTGGACCTCAGAATTTGCAGGACAATGGGAAGATGATCGTACGGCAGATGAGGTTATTGAGGATATACGTGGTGCAAGGACTTCGAATAGGGAAATACAACAATGAAAATCATCAAAGCATTTGCTTCCCTTTTGCTTTCTTGACCTTATTCTAGTGCATTCAGTGCCAAAATAACAGTTATATATTTATAATGGCGAAATCAGTAAAAGCGAATTATCTATTTAATCTGATAAATTCCGCTTCCCAACTCTTATTTCCACTCATTACTTTTCCTTACGCTTCTCGTATAATGATGGCGGATGGTATAGGACAAGTGAACTTTTTTCAATCCATTATTTCCTATATCAGCTTGTTCACTTGTTTGGGTATTCCGATGTATGCTATACGTGAGGTAGCTAAAGTACGGGATAATCCGGAAAAAATGACACGGATTACAGTTGAAATATTATTGTTACATGCCTTTCTTACTCTTTTGGGTTATATGGCTGTTGCTGTCATTTGCTTGACGGTAACTAAGGTGCAAACCGATATACCTTTGTTTCTTCTGCTCAGTGCCACCATTTTTTTTACGGCGATAGGTTGCGAATGGTTTTATCAAGGAATAGAAGATTTTAAATATGTTGCTATTCGTGGGATGGTAGTAAAGACCATCTCCGTTATATTACTGTTTCTGCTGGTAAAGTCAAAAGAGGATATTTTATGGTATGGAGCTTATTCTGTTTTAGGCGTACTGGGAGGAAATATTTTTAATTTTGTCCGTTTAAGAAAATATCTGCATAAGGATATGATTGAATTTAGGGCGTTGCATCCTTTCAGTCATTTAAAACCGGCTATACATATTTTTGCTTTTAATGTCATTGTTAGTATTTATCTTCAATTAAACAATGTATTATTGGGTTTTATGAAAGATGCTGAGGCTGTGGGATATTTTACGGCTGCAACTAAAATTCTAGTCATAACTATGAGTCTTTCTAGTTCTTTGGGAGCGGTAATTATGCCACGCACTTCCAATTTGATAGCTGAAAATAAGATGGATGAATTTAAGGTCTTGATTCAGAAATCATACGATTTTATTTTAGCTTTGGCAATGCCCTTGACTGTGGGATTGATATTTACTAGTCCTAGTGTTATTCTATTGTTAAGTGGTGAAAGTTTTGCTCCAGCTATATTAACTTCACAAATAGTAGCTTTGAATATTTTAATGGTAGGCATTTCGGGTGTAATGGGGCTTCAGGTGCTTTATCCGATGGGTAGAATAAATATTGTTATTCTTTGCACATTCATAGGTGCGGTAGTGAACGTGGTGTTGAATGTATTACTGATTCCTGTTTATGGACATAATGGTACGGCAGTGGCTTATATGTTGGCGGAAGTAGCTGTTACTGTTTCCATGTTCATTATTGGGAGAAGGCATATTCCTATTCAGTTTTTTAAGAAAGAACATTTGCATTATGTGTTAGGAAGTGTGTGTATGGGGATTTGTCTATATTGGGTATTATTGCTTGAATTAGATGATTTTATGACATTAATAACTATGTTGATAGTAGGTTTGATGATGTATATAAGTGTGATATTAATATTGAAAGATACCATGGGTATGTTATTCTGGAAAATAATAAAATCATATTTGGATAAGTGTCAATATAAAAAAAAGTTAGGATAGCAGAATAACTTAAAACCCGATTGTTGATTTTTATGTCATAACTTGTGACTTTGATTTACGTAAATGAAGAAGTTCTGTAGTGAAATGAAATATTCCCAATAAATTAGATTTTAATTATATGAAATTATGAGAAGAGGTTATAAGGTCGTTTGTAACACTGCTGCAGGTCGGCATCGTTATATGAATTTATTGATTCCGTATGTGTTGGATAATGATATTGTTGACAGATATGACATTTGGGTAAATACATTGAATCCTGTTGATTTACGCTTTTTTGAATTACTAGCTCAAAAATATTCTAAAATAAAATTGGTATATATTGAAGACAATAAATTTAGTGGGCTCAAATCTTTATTTGAGTTTTATAAATATTGTACAGAAGAAGATACTATATATGTCAAGTTGGATGATGATTTGATTTGGTTTGAACCAGATGCAATAACGAGAATGGTTGATTTTAGAATAGATAATCCTGATTATTTTATAGTTTCTCCATTAGTTATTAACAATTGTTCTGGAACTTATTTATTGCAGAATGGTGGAAAAATAAGATTGAAGAAATATCTATCGCCGACTATGACATGGGAAAGTGCTTGGTGTTCTGCAACATTTGCCTATCAACTTTTGGATTGGTTTCAAAAGAAAGTGAGGGATGATAGTTACAAAGAACTACATATGGGGAAAAAACCTATTGGAATGTTACGTTTTTCTATTAATATGATAGTTTGGTTTGGAGCTACATTTAAGGAATTTGGAGGAGTTTGTCCTAAAGGCGAGAATGATGAGGAATATTTTTCAGTGATAAAACCTACACAGTTGGGGGTTGCTAATTGTATAAATGCGGATGTACTTGTTGCTCATTTTGCATTTACATATCAACGAGAAGATCTTGATAAGACTGATATGTTATTGAAGTATGAGAATTTGATAAGAAGTAAAAAGGATAAAGTTTGTTCTTTATATGAAGAAATTAAGTGCCTTACGTTGATGGCTAAAGAGAATGTGAATATTGAAATACCTCATTATGATGATTGTCGTTCTAAAAAAAATGGATTCCGTGAGTTTCTCCGGACAAGAAGAATTCCCGGAACCTTTTATGATTTAGGTCGAATTTATTGTAGGTTAAAAGAGCATAAAATAGAATTTGATGATATCTTGTTCTCAAAATAATTTTTTATTATATGGCTATTGGTGTTTGTACTATTGGGGGGGTAAGGTTATATGATAATGTTGATAATGAAAGTTTATCTTTTTAAGATTGTGCTATAAATGTGGTTGAAATTAGGCTAAAATAAGAAACTTAATTTTTATTATACTAATTTTTAGCGTGAAGAAAGTAGTTGGGTATTTTGCAGGTATTGTGTTTGTGAAGTGCTTGCATATTAGTAATTATGGATTCTACAAATATTTCTTATAAAGAAAAGGCAGATAAGCGGATTATCCTTGTTTTTATTATACAGTTAATAGCTCTAGGAGGCGCAGTTGATGGGTTTATGAGTCATTCTGTTAAGATGAATAGTTGGGAGAATTGTATTTTGCCAATAGCTTTGCTTTATTATTTATCTTTTTCTAATATAGATTTGAAAAAAATAAAGGCATTGTATTTTGTGTTGTCTGTTATTACTATATCACAAATAGCTGTTATTTACAAATATGGTACAGGGAATATTCTTATAGGTAGATATTATGATGTTATAATAGCTTTTGTTTTACTTAGATCATTGGGGATTGATCGTTTTTTCTTTTATTTTGAAAATTCTGTTACCATACTTGTAAAAATTAGTTTGTTGCTATGGGGAGTTTGTCTCTTATTTCCTATGTTATGTAATATATTGGTTCCGTTATCTTTACCTATAGGATTTCCTACTTGTAGTTTTACATGGGGATTTGTTGGCTTAGCTAATTTAGATAGTACAGAAGGACTTGTTTTAAGAAATCTAGGTTTTGCTTGGGAACCAGGGCGATTTTCTTCTATTCTTGTTGTAACACTGATGATTCATCTTTTTCGGAATCGTTTTAATTTGTTTCGAAAGAATTTTGTACCGTTACTTTTAGGTATAATAAGTAGTCAAGCTACTACAGGATATATGGCTTTTAGTGTCTGTTTGCTTGGATTATTAGTAAATTCAGATAAAAAACGCTCTTCTAAATTGGTAAAATATTCGTTATGTGGAATATTTTGTATTGTTTTATTTTGCTCACCGTTTATGTTGGAAAAAATGAAACAGATTTTAGATCCGGAATATTTCTTGAATTCTAATAATATAGAAAGATTGGAAAGGACTGGTGAGCAATATGTTCCACAACGAGCTGAAGGATTGTTAATGGAATTTATGAATGTTGCTGATTCTCCTTGGATTGGTTATGGAGATTTTAAGGGTGAGTCTTATATATCTAGGGAGTTGTTTCCAACGATAGACATTGCATTGTCAAATGGTATATTGCAAATTTTTGCTATGTTGGGGATACCTATTGGACTTTTACTTTATTGGGCTTTGTATAAGTCGTCAACATTATTGGCTAGTCATTTTAAAGTAAAAGGTGGTTATTTATTTTTCTTGTTATTTGTGCTGTCAATGTTTCATATAATTTTTTTGTTGAACCTTTTTTTATGGTAATTATATTGTACTGCTTGTTTGAGCGTAAAGATCGACTATGTGTAAATTAAGTATCATAATTGCAACATATAATTCAGCGAAAACAATTGCTGATGCATTAAAGAGTGTTTGTGCACAAACTTATCAGAATTGGGAATGTATTGTTGTTGATGGAGCATCAACAGATAACACTGTATGTATTGTAAATGATTTTATTCTTATGAATTCTCAAATTCGATGTGTTTCTAAAAAAGATAATGGCATTTATGATGCTTTTAATAAAGGTTGGAGAATGGCGAAAGGAGAGTGGATTCATTATCTAGGAAGTGATGATAAGTTGACTGAGGATGGAATGGAAAGGTTGATGAAATATGCAGAAGACGCTGATCTTGTTGGTGGTGGTGTATATTTGTGTAGAGAAAATGAAGTACCCAAACCACAATATACTAATGGAATAGGAGGGTGTCATCAGGGATTTGTAATAAAACGTTCCGTAATAGAAGAATTAGGTGGGTTTGATGAACAGTATAGAATATTTGCAGATAAGGATTTATTAATACGATTGGAGCAAGCTAGATATAAAGTGCGTAATTATCCGATTATTATTGCTTATTTTTATATTGGTGGAATTTCACAAAATATTCGTTCTTTGTATTCTTTAACGAAAGAAAGATACAGATCTTATCAGTGTACAGGATATTCAAAGTATCCTTTGATTTCAAGTGCTTATTCGTATATATATGCTATACTTGTGTTTTTGAAGCATAAAATAATAGGATAAAATGTGATCTATAATGTTTTTACAGTTAAAAGTCTTTTTTAAAAAAGCCGGTGGGCTTAATCTCTTAAAGCAATGGTTGAAATTAGGGATATTGCCTGTTACCTTTATTGAATTTTTGATATTGGGGTATGATAAAAAATCGTTAGAGTTGTTACGACTTATCGCTGGATTAAAGATTCAAAAGAAGTTGAAAAAGAAGTATGGCAAATTACAAAGTGATTTTAAGTTAGAGAAAAGGGAAGGTGATTCTATTTTACAACAAATGATTTGGATATTTTGGTGGCAGGGTATGGATAATGCTCCTTTAGTAGTTCAGAAATGTTATGATTCTGTCAAACGGAATTTTCCTGATTGGAAGATTATAGTACTTACTGCAGATAATTATCAAGATTATGTATCATTTCCTAATTATATAGAGGAAAAACGTAATAAAGGAATCATTTCACTTACTCATTTTTCTGATTTAATGAGATTGGAGTTACTGATAAAGTATGGTGGTTTATGGTTGGATGCTACGGTATTTTGTACAGGGCATAATATTCCTAGATCAATTTTAAAATCAGATATTTTTGTTTTTCAAACTCAAAAGCCAGGGGCGGATGGTCATGCAACCTTGATGTCAAGTTGGTTGATATATGCAAAAGCTAATAATCATTTGTTGATGTCAACTCAATTATTACTCTATGATTATTGGAAAAAAAGTAATCAATTGATAGATTATTTTCTTTTTCATCATTTTTTTACCATAGCATCTTCTCGATTTCCATTAGAAGCGGCAAAGATTCCTCCTTTTTGCAATACGGTTCCTCATATTTTATTATTACATTTTTTTGATAAATATGATGAAGATTTATTTGAAGACTTAAAGAATATGACTTGTTTTCATAAGCTAAGTTATAAATTTACTGAAGAAGATATGGATAAAAAAGGGACTTTTTATGATGTGATAATTAATGGTTCTATACAAGATTGAGAGTTAACAATTAAATAATCTAAATATATATGCAAGCAATTATTTTAGCGGCAGGAATGGGGAAACGTTTAGGTGAATTAACCAAGAACAATACTAAATGCATGGTAGAGGTTAATGGCATTCGACTTATTGATAGAATGATTACCCAATTATCAAAATTTAATCTTAACCGTCTTGTTATAGTGGTAGGTTATGAAGGGAAAAAACTGATAGACTATATAGGACATCGTTATGATGATATTTTGAAAATAGAGTATATTAATAATCCTATTTACGATCGGACAAACAATATTTATTCATTGGCATTAGCTAAAGAAGAATTATGCAAGGATGACACAATTCTACTGGAATCTGATTTGATTTTTGAGGACAGGATGCTTGAGTTGCTGATAAATCATCGTGATCCGGATTTGGCGCTTGTTGCTAAATATGAAACGTGGATGGATGGTACAATGGTTTGTGTTGACAATGATCGTAACATAACCAATTTTGTTCCGAAAGAAGCTTTTTGTTATGAGAATGCAGATGTCTATTATAAGACAGTGAATATTTATAAGTTTAGTAGTGAGTTTTCAAAATACCAATATGTACCATTTCTTGAGGCTTATTGTCGAGTAATGGGTAATAATGAATATTACGAACAGGTATTGCGCATATTGCTTCATTTACACAGTTCTACTTTAAAGGCATTGCCGATAACTAATGAAAAATGGTATGAAATAGATGATGTGCAGGATTTGGATATTGCATCTACTATATTCAGTGATAAGGATATAAAATGGAAAGAATATCATAAACGTTATGGAGGTTATTGGCGTTTTCCTCAAATGTTGGATTATTGTTATTTGGTGAATCCTTTTTTTCCACCCAAACGGATGAAGGATGAATTACGTGCTAATTTTGATACTTTGCTTGAAAATTATCCATCGGGTATGCAGATAAATTCATTGCTTGCCGGGAAATACTTTGGTGTAAAGCAGGATTACATAGTAGTGGGAAATGGTGCGGCGGAATTGATAAAGGTAGTGATGGAAGAACATTCGGGTGACAAAGTTGGTATCATATATCCTACTTTTGATGAATATCCTAATAGGCTTCGCAAAGAACAAATAGTCCCCTTTTTCCCTCAAAACAAAAATTTTGAATATACGGCTGAGGACTTAATGGCATATTTTGAAGATAAAAATATTTCATTGATGATGCTGATAAATCCAGATAATCCATCAGGGCATTTTATGCCTAAAAATGATGTTTTGCAGTTGGCAGAGTGGTGTGCAATAAAAGGTATTCGTTTACTTGTAGATGAAAGTTTTGTAGACTTTACTTATGGAGCTGTTGATAATAGTTTGCTGTATGATGATATATTGACTGCTTATCCTCACATGATGGTTATGAAATCTATTTCAAAATCTTATGGTGTTCCTGGTCTGCGGCTTGGTATTTTGGCTACAGCGGATATTGATTTGATAGTGCGGATGAAAAAGGAAGTGAGTATTTGGAATATTAATTCATTTGCAGAATTCTATTTGCAAATTTATGGTAAATACGAAAAGGATTATATTAAGGCTTGTGCCAAATTTATAGCGGAACGTGAAACTTTTTATACGGAATTGCAGAGTATTCCTTATTTGCGTGTAATTCCTTCACAGGCTAACTATTTTTTGTGTGAAGTAATAGCTAAATATACATCATCAGAGCTTACACAAAAATTAATAGAGAACGATGTGATAGTTAGTAATTGTGGGTTGAAATCCAATATGTTTGGTTATAATCTAGTACGCTTAGCTATCCGTAGTCGTAAAGATAATGCGCGTTTGATTGATATATTAAGAAGGTTTTGATGATGGGGAGAGAGGTTCTTGTTATCCAAAATAGAGATATATATGGTCTTAATATATCTCCGCTTGAATGTGTAAAATGGGTGGATGAATCATTTAGACTAAAAGCATTAGCACAACTTCCTCCTAAGATGAGTGTGCATCCACAAGGTAATGATTTTTTACTCAATGCCATGCTGTTTGCCGAGTTCTTATGGAGTGTTTGGAATGAAGGTAGTTCATAGAATATTGGGGGCAACCCCTTCTCTTGGAAGTGAAATTCTGTTGTATGACAGTAAGTCTGGACAATTGCAAGCTTTAATAGATGGAGATTGGATAACAACAATGCGAACGGGAGCAGTTGCTGCTTTAAGTATTCAGCATCTTCAACGTACCAATACGGACACTTATTCGTTTATGGGGTTGGGTAATACAGCTCGTGCTACGGCACTTTGCTTGTTGTCTATTTTTAGTGACAAGAAACTAAAATTTCGTTTATTACGTTATAAAACCCAGGCAGAATCTTTTATAGAGCGTTTTAAAGAGGTTAATAATGTTTCTTTTGAAATTGTCGATACAATAGACCACCTGGTAAGTGGAGCGGATGTTTTAATTTCTTGTATTACTGATGCGCAAAATCTTATATGTGAAAATAATGAACTATATCGGAAAGGTTTGCTGTTAGTTCCAATTCATACTCGTGGCTTCCAAAATTGTGATTTATTTTTTGACAAAGTATATGGTGATGATACTGGCCATGTGAGTGGATTTCGATATTTTGACCGTTTTAAGGAGTTTGATGAGTTTGGTAATATCCTTATAGGTAAAAATAGAGGAAGAGAAAACGATGAACAACGAATTGTTGTTTATAATATAGGTTTGGGATTGCATGATGTGGTATTTGCCTATAAAATACATTGTCTGTTGAAAAATACGGTTTCTACTTCATTTATTCTAGATAAAGAAGATGAGAAGTTTTGGATTTAAAAAAAATGAAAAATATGATAGAATTAGAGTTTAAAGAGAGCCAACGAATAGCACTTGAAATATTAAAAAAAAGTCGCTTGCATATGTGAAGAGCATAATTTTCGTTATGTATTGATATGGGGCACGTTAATAGGAGCCATTCGTCATAATGGATTCATTCCGTGGGATGATGATATTGATATTGCTATGCCCCGTCCAGATTATGATAAACTATTGAGCTTTTTCAAAAAGCATAGAGATGAATTAATGCCTTTGGAATGTTTGACTATGGAAACTAGAAAGAATTATCCTCACATGATTGCCCGTATTAGTGATTCACGTACTTGGATAGATGTTGTTAACGAAAAGGATTGTGGTATGGGAGTATTTGTTGATATTTATCCGTTTGACGGATTGGGTAAAACTTATGATGAGGCTTTTAAGACAATGGAATATGTTGGACCTAATAACTCTCTTATATTTCTTGCTGCCAGAAAATATTATCATAAGGGGAATACAAAAGGTATAATAAAAAATCTGATAAAGTTTCCGGCTTTTATTTATACTCATATAGTTGGTCAAAGATATTTTGTCAAGAAAACAAACAAATTACTTAAAACATTAAACTATGAAAAATCGGCTTACATTAGCTGTGCTGCTTGGCTAACACATCCAGATAGAGTTATTTTTAAAAAAGAACAGATAGAAAATCGTATAAAATGGATTTTTGAGGATGCGGAATTTTTATATTCCTAAAGATTATGACAATGTACTTCGCACTACTTATGGTGATTATATGCAGTTACCACCAGAAAGCGAACGAGTACATCACCATTTGTATAAGGCATATCGTGTTGAAAAATAAAGTAAATCATAATATAGATATTATTAAATTCTCTGTATTTAATACTTATGAATAGATACAATAATCTGAATGGATTTCGTGCTTTTTGTGCTATTGGAATCGCTTTGATGCATATCCTTGCTAATATTTCTCCTACTCCTCATTTACACAATATAACTCCTGTTATTGAGTGGTTTACAAACTTTGTTTTTCTATTTTTTATTATAAGTAGTTTTTCTCTTTGCTGTGGTTATTATGAACGTATAAAAACAGGCAGTATAACATTGAACTGTTTTTATACGAAGCGATATTGGCGTATCTTGCCTTTCTTTGCATTCCTTAGTTTAATAGATATAATGATTGGATTTTCTAAAGGAAGTTTGTTTGAGGCATTTATGAATTGTACATTAGTTTTTGGACTTTTACCTAATAATAGTTTAGAGGTGATTGGGGTAGGATGGTTTTTAGGAACTGTATTTCTATTTTATATGTTATTTCCATTCTTTGTTTTTTAATGAATAGTAAGAAGCGTGCGTGGTTTGTATTAGGTATAACAATAATCATAAATATACTTTGTCAAGAATATTTCTTTACGGAACAGTTTATTAATTTTAATCCAGGCAGGCATAATATACTATAATAGTGCACCTTATTTTGTTATAGGTGGACTACTTTATTTATATAGAAAGGAGATACATAATTGGATGAATATAATAGGAGGGTGGATGTTACTGTTTTGTTTAGTATTGAATATAGGGTATTTTTTATTACCAATATCAGATTTGTTAGGTCATTCTTTATTCCCATTGTTGATTGTCTTTACTGCATACCATATGTATGCCTTAGGCTCTGATAAAAAATGGTTGCATAATAAAATAATAGATTTTCTTAGTGGTATATCTATGGAAATCTACCTTTGTCATATGGTGATGTTTAGGGTAGTAGAGAGACTACATTTAGAAAATTATATATCAGATAGTAATCTAAATTATGTTGTAACTTCTGTTCTTACAATTTGTTTGGCTATATGCTTTGCGTATTGCGTACAAAGAGGGTTGGATAAATTGCTATTGAAGAAAATAGCATGAAATTTATTTTCAAAGTTAAATCTTTATTATAATTGAAAAGAAATTACTCTATTGGGTAATCGGAAAGTATTTGTTGTAACAATGAGAATGTCTTTCTGAATGTAGTTATGTACAATTTTTTGTATTAGAAAAACATTTGTACGAAAACGTAAAAATAACCGAGTTAAGATAAATTCTTTACTTTCTCTTTGGCATTTTTTCTGCACAAAAATAATAATCTTGTTTTTATATATTCTTTAGTACCAAAGTATGCTTGTCCATGTTTTGGTTAAACTTCATACATTTAATTTTCAATGAAAATAGCTTTTATTAGCACTCGTGGTATTCCCAACAACTACGGAGGTTTCGAACAATTTGCTGAATACATATCTGTAGGTTTAGCAAAAAGAGGTCATGAGGTGACCGTTTATTCTCCTCATTTCCATCCTTATAAGGAGAAAACTTATAAAGGAGTCCGTATTAAGCATATATATAGTCCTGAAACATGGATGGGGAGTTCTCTTGGGAGTTTTTTTTATGATTTTGCTTCACTGAGAGATGCACTGAAACGAGATAATTTTGATATCATCTATGAAGCTGGATATACTAGTATTGTGCCTGCTTATATTTGGTTTGATGTAAAGAATATTAAATATCCCATATTCACAACGAATATGGACGGTTTGGAATATAAACGTACCAAATTTAATAAATGGGTACGGAAATTCGTCTTTTGGGAGGAACGGATGACAGTTAAGCATAGCCATTACTTGATAGCTGACAATATGGGGATTTATGATTACTATAAAGAAAAATATGGTAAAGAAAGTAAGTTCCTTGCTTATGGGGCGGATGTTCACGATGACTATAATTCGGAATATCTAAAAGAGTTTAATTTGATTCCGGACAGTTATTATCTGCTTGTGGCAAGATTGGAGCCTGAAAATAATATAGTAATGGCTATAGAAGGATATCTTGCTTCTAAAGAGAATGGATGTAAACCATTGGTCATTATAGGAAAGACCAATACTCCTCATGGCAAGGAATTGGTAGCACAGTATGGTAGAGAAAAATCTATACGTTTTATGGGGGGGGATTTATGATTTCAAGAAATTGAATTCGATACGAAAGTTCTCTTTTGCCTATTTTCATGGTCATTCGGTGGGAGGAACAAACCCGTCGCTTTTAGAAGCTATGGCTTCAGATTGTTTTATTTTAGCGAATGATAATATATTCAATCGGGCTGTATTAAAAAACAATGCGGAATATTATCATACAGTTGCCGATGTGAGAGAGTTATTGAATGATATAGATGCTGTTGTAGCAAGGGATAAGGATAATTTTATAAATGGAAATTTAAAAGAGATTCGTACGGAATATTCTTGGGAACATTTAGTAGATGAGCATGAAAAATATTTTAAGTGGTTGCTTGCACAAAAACATTGATAGCATAGGAGGGGCTTGGATTGGAATTATTGTTTGGGGATTTTTGTGCGTTTGTACTAATAGCTATGGACAGGCATTGAGGGGAACAACAGGATTACTTCATGCTCCAACAGCGGATATGCAACAAGATAAAACTTTTATGTTTGGTGGGAATGTCTTGGATATCATACCATTGCATTATTATGATTTTGATGTAAAATATACTTTTAATTATTATATTAACATTACTATATTTCCATGGTTGGAAGTGGGGTATACTTGTACATTGAATTATGCCAATGAAGGTTCTACTTATTTCCCAGAGCAGTCATGGGGAAAGTATACAAATCAAGATCGATCGTTTAATTTTCGATTACGTGCATGGAAAGAAGGTTGGTGGAAGTCATGGACACCACAGATTGTAATAGGAGCTGACGATCCGGGTACTCATGATAGTTATGGTGGAGGGGGTATATCTAGTCGTGATCAAAATGGAGGAAATTGTTTTTTAATCGTTATTACGTTGCTGCAACGAAACATGTTACTTTTAAAAATATAGGAATTTTAGGAGTGCATTTTCTTTTGTATTAGATAGACCTGCCACTTGGAAGCATCACAATCGTCCTGCTATAGGAGCTAATTTCCAATGTAGATTTCCAAATCAGGAATCATTAATAGTGAAAGCTTTGAACGGCTTGGATCTGATGGCCGAATATGACGCTCGCACAGTGAACATCGGGGCGCACTACCAGCTTTGGAAAGACCACATCAACCTGATTGCCGAACTGAACAATGGGAAATACTTCTCTGGTGGCATTTACTTCAAAATCCATCTGAAATGATAAAAAAGATTATCCGATTAGGATCTCCGGAATAGATTCTGTTCCTTTATAAAAAAGGAGGATTTATGGTTGGAAATATAAGTATAACAGATGTGTATATGAGTGTATTGTCTTCACTGAGTGTAGATGAAAAACCGGATTTGATTGCAAAACTGACAAATTCCATCAGAAATACGTATACAAAGGAACAGAATATTGAAACAGAAGATCCTTTTGCTTGTTACGAAGGCGATTGGGGCGGAAATATGTCGGTTGAGGAATATGCAGATGATTTACGTAAGCCCTAATTTGAGGGTTTACCTTTCTTATATCCAACTGTTGCAAAGATAATAAAACAGCTATTCCGGGTGCAAAAACCGCCATAGAGGCAGTCTCCATGCAGAGGCGCTCTATGGCGGTTTCTCGTTTCTCCACGTTTTACCGGGGAAAATTCCCGTTTCCGGGAAGCCGGGAGGTTACTCTTCCATCTTGAGCTTGCCCAGTTCTTTCAGGATGTGCTCCATGGCTTCTTTGTAAACCTCCGGTTTCTCCTTTTCCAGCCATTTCATCAGTTTGAAGTAAGAATTTGGAGTCACAATCTTTCCGTCTCGAATTTTGGTGGCGGTGGACCGGCCTATCGCACCTTTGTCGCCCAAGTTGTTGGGGTTTAAATCGTTTCTTCGCACGGCATTACCGATGCAGGTGCTGATGATCTCAAATTTTTTTCATGTTACTAAAAATTAAATTATTAAATAATGATTTGTAAACAGCATAAACATAGCTACTTACAAAATGTCTCGGCAAAGATAGGAAATGTTTATTAACAATTGCTTGTTTTTGTGAGCAACGCCCTATTTATATTTTGCGTTCCTTTGCGTTATATTTATACTAACACACAAAAGAAATGGATTATACAGAGCAGTTTATCCGGCTGAATTGCAGCTTGATGTCAGATTACAAAATGATGAAGCTGAATGCCGATATGAAATGCATGGGGCTGGGGTTGTATCTTGAAACGATATTGTTTCTGCGCAAACAGCAGGAATACAAACATGATTTTAATGAACTAGATTTGCTGGCCGATCAGTGGGGAGCTACCG
>ENA-OQJB01000395-OQJB01000395.1-human-gut-metagenome-genome-assembly--contig:-NODE-395-length-22875-cov-5.488439_pt1 | contig 22875 bp, 25 predicted proteins | sample MGYA00242599_ERZ504765 | MGnify/ENA primary metagenome ERZ504765 (study PRJEB26092, sample SAMD00036354) | human gut metagenome | host: Homo sapiens | study: EMG produced TPA metagenomics assembly of...
ATATTGGTCAGGCTGATCGTCAGCGTAGACATATTATGAAGCAGTGCAGACGTCGTAGGCTGCAGGATTCCTGTGACTCCAAGCAGTATCAAAGTAGCATTGATCCCGACAATGCTTCTGTAATTTTTCTGGATACGCCGCATCAGCGCCTCGCTTAATCTTCTCAACATTACGATTTCCCACAAGTTTTCTGCCGAGATTGTGATATCCGCAATTTCCTGTGCGATCTGCGCACCGTCACGAATTGCAATTCCCACATTTGCTGCCGACAATGCCGGAGAATCGTTGATCCCGTCGCCGATCATAATCACCGTACGGCCGGATGCGCACTCCTGTTCCACAAATTTTGCCTTATCCTCAGGCAGCACTTCTGAATAATATGCATCCACACCAACTCTTCTCGCCACAGAAGCAGCTGTTTTTTCACTGTCTCCTGTCATCATCACGACTTTCTCAAGCCCTGTTGCCTTCAAAGCACGCACTACATCTGCCGCTTCTTTGCGCAGCGGATCTTCAATACATACAACTGCAGCAAGCTCATGCTCAATGGCAAGATAGAGCAGAGAACATTCTTCCGGAAGTGTTTCAAACTGTCGGATCCACGGTTCTCTGACCGAGCATTTTTCATCTTCGAATACAAAATGATGACTTCCGATCACCACGCGTTTTCCTTCGATCGTGGAGGAAATTCCATGTGCAACAATATAATTGACCTTGCTGTGCATCTCTTCATGCTCCAGCCCTCTTTTTCTGGCGGCTTCCACAACAGCCTTTGCCATGGAATGTGGAAAATGTTCCTCCAGACAGGCCGCCATTCTCAGCAGCTCATCCTCACTCTGCTCACAGAAAGAAACCACCTTTCGTACCGTCGGTCGCGCCTCTGTGAGTGTCCCCGTCTTATCGAACACGATCGTTGTGGCATTTGCAGCAGCTTCCATATATTTTCCGCCTTTTACGGTAATATTATGTGCGCCCGCCTCCCGGATCGCAGACAGTACCGAAATTGGAATCGCCAGCTTGAGTGCACACGAAAAATCTACCATCAGTACTGCCAGTGCCTTGGTCACATCTCTTGTCAGCAGCCAGGTCAGAATCGTTCCTGCCAGTGTATACGGAACCAGTTGATCTGCCAGATGTTCTGCATGACTTTCCAGATTTGATTTCAATTTTTCAGACTCTTCGATCATGGTCACGATTTTTTCAAAACGGGTTGCTTTGCTCACCGCTTTCACGCAGATGATCAGTTCTCCTTCTTCTACAACAGTTCCTGCATATACATAGCTTTCCGCTGTCTTTTTCACCGGAACTGCTTCTCCTGTCATAGAGGCCTGATTGACCATTGCCTCACCACGGGATACGACTCCATCAAATGGAATCACATTTCCCATGCGGACTACTACAAGATCTTCCGGTTCAATCTGTTTTGCGGGAACAAGAATCTCCTGTTCCTCTCTTAAAAGCCAGACTTTCCCCACATTCAGGGACATGTCGCGTGCCAGATCTCCGACAGATTTTTTATGTGTCCATTCCTCCAGCAATTCTCCGATGCCGAGCAGGAACATGATCGAACTTGCGGTATTCATATCTCTGCGCAGGATGGAAACACCGATCGCAGTTGCATCCAGAGCCGCCACTTCCAGTCTGCCTTTTTTCAGACTCGCGATCCCCTGCTGCAGATATTTCAGAGAACGGACACCTGTCCAGACCGCCCGTACCGGTGCCGGTATCAGAAGCTTCCCACCAAAACGCATCACGACTTTCATGAGCAGTTTTTCCTGATATTCTGCGTTCATCTGCCTTCCGGAATGCTCAGTCAGCCCCTCCGGCACTGTCACCCGATCATACCCAAACTTCTGCAGTGCCTTGATGATTTCCCGCCGGTCCTTTTCATAATAGATCACCGCATCCTGTGTTCTTTCATATACTTTTGCTTTTGTCACATTTTCCAGGTTTACGAGATAATACAGCAGAATATCCGCCTCTTCAAACGTCATTTTCGGCTGCACCATATGCACCCGTATTCTTCCCGGTATTTCATGCTTAATTATAAACTTCAATCAAATCCCTCTTTTTATCTTATGCCTCTTCTGCAAAATCTGTGTTGTCTGCCACTGTCTCTTCTGTTACTTCTTCTGCTTCCTGCTCCAGAGCTGCTTCTTTTGCTGCTCTCTCTTCATTGATCTGTTTTGCTTCCGCCAGAATATCTTCTGCATTTTCCTGTACAGTGGATGCTGTCTTCATAACAGAATCTTTTGCACGAAGCACTGCAGCTGTACAATTTGTATACACTTTTTTTGCATCTTTGCTTGACAACAGCTTCACTCCTGCTGTTCCGAATAAAACACCACCTGCAAAAATCCCTAATTTTTTCATTTTAAATACATCTAACATCTTTTCTTCCTCCTGTAAACTGATTCTCTTTTTCTATCTTACTTATGTTTGTAACCGGTATAAAATACCATTACTGCGCAGCATACTGTTGCCCACGCCCAAAATCGGTGTTGTTTCATCTGTTTCCCTTCTTTCTACAATCCATCGATCACTTGTACTTTCTGGTTACATTACACTCATTCTAGAACCCTGATTTTCATTCGTCAATCAAAAATCCGATTATCGATAAATTTTATCAATTTTTCTATCAAAAAAGTGTGGTACCACAGTGCATTTTTTCAAGATTTTACACTCTGCTGATACCACACTTTTCATTCTGCTCTTATTTACTCGGATTTCTTTGTCTGTTCCACTTCACTATGACATCCGCTGCAGCTTCCGCCGCATCCGGAGCACCCTGCACATCCGCCTTTTTTCCGATCACGAATCGTCGCACGGATTGAAAACGAAACAATTACAATTAAAATGATCAAAATAATACATGTTGCTGCATTCACGATTATCACCTTCTAAATTTCTTTTTTATATATTGTATCAGACTCGAGATTCCAATGCCAACTAAATAAAGAAGTATTACAAACAATACCGCGTATCCCATAGATACTACCGATTTTATTCCGCCCATTTTTTCTCCTTTAGGCTTCTGCCACAGAACGTTTTACACTCACTGCTTTTCCTTTATATGGATCTTTTCTGAATAACAGATATAAGACAACTGCCAGCAGCAGGATTGCAACTACTGTAGATGCTCCAAATGTAAGCGCACCTGTCGCAACACCACTGATCTGATATACCATAAATGTTACTACGTATGCAAATACATTCTGGAACAGGATTGCAAACCAGAACCATTTTCTGTCATTGAGTTCCTTTGCCATGGTAGCGATCGCTGCCAGACACGGTGAATCCAAAAGGTTAAAGAGTAGGAAACTGAATCCGGCTGCCGCTGACGGGAACCATGTTGCGACACCGTGTGCTACAACTGCCGGGTCTTCTGTATCTCCGGCTACATTTGCCAGAACTCCCATTGTCGTTACGATTGCTTCTTTTGCTGAGAATCCGGAAAGAGAAGCTGCCACCGGCTGCCATTTTCCAAATCCAAGCGGTGTAAAGATCACTGCGATCACACTTCCGATGGATGCCAGAATACTGTCTGCAGAATCCTCTACTGCCCCAAAGCTTCCATCTATAAATCCATATCCTCCAAGGAACCACATTACGATACAAGCTAGCAGCAGGATCGTTCCGGCTTTTCTGATAAATCCTTTGAGTCTTTCCCATGTATGGAGCAGTACTGTCTTCGCCTGTGGAAGGTGGTATGCCGGAAGCTCCATTACAAACGGTGCCGCATCTCCGTGGAACGGTTTTGTCTTTTTCAGAATAATTGCGGAAACCAGCACTGTCGCAACACCAATCACGTACATGATAAATGTCAGGGATCCTGCCGGAAATCCTGTCGCCTCTGAACCGATCACACCAGCCATCAAAGCGATAACCGGAAGCTTTGCACCACAAGGTACAAATGTAGATGTCATGATCGTCAGTCGTCTGTCATTGTCATTCTCAATCGTCTTGGATGCCATAATTCCAGGAATTCCACATCCGGATGAAATCAAAAGTGGAATAAAACTCTTTCCTGAAAGTCCGAATTTACGGAAAATACGGTCCATGACAAAGGCAACTCTGACCATATATCCACAGTCTTCCAGAATAGAGAGCAATACAAACAAAATCGCCATCTGCGGAAGGAATCCAAGTACTGCACCCAGTCCACCGATAATTCCGTTTACGATCAGATCTTCCAGAAATGCTGCTGTACCGATCGCCTGCAGTCCGGATGCCGCCGCATCCTGAATCGCTACTACCAGTACATCATTGGTCCAGTCCGTCACATAAGTTCCAATGGTCATTACTGCAATCGCATATACAACATACATCACGCCAAGAAAGATTGGAAGTCCCAGTATCCTGTTTGTCACAATCTGGTCGATTTTATCTGAAGTCGAGAGTTTTTCTTTTGGCTTCTTTACACATTTTTCTACTACATATGTGATTGCCTCATAACGCTCATTTGTAATAATAGATTCTGTGTCATCATCCAGCCTTTCTTCCAGTTTGGCAGCGATTTTTTCTACTTGATTCTGTACAGATGCAGTCAGTTTTAACTGCTCCAGTACTTTCGCATCGCGCTCCAGCAGCTTGATCGCATACCATCTTTTCTGTTCTTCTAAAACGGATGACGGCAACTGTCCTTCCATCTCGGAAACAGCCGCTTCGGTATCCTTTGAAAACTTTATTTCTCCTGAAACAATGCTTTCTTTTTTCGCTGCTGTGACAGCCTCTTTCACTACTTCGCGAATTCCGGTTCCCTTTAAGGCTGAAGTTTTGACTACTTTACATCCCAGTTCTTTTTCCAACGCTTTTGTATCGATGCTGATTTTATTCTTTTCCAGCAGATCCGCCATATTCAGCGCAATTACAACCGGAATTCCAAGCTCTAAAAGCTGTGTTGTCAGATACAGATTTCGTTCAATGTTTGTGGCATCCACCAGATTGATGATCGCTTCCGGCTTTTCTTTTAATAAATAGTCACGGCTTACCACTTCCTCCAGTGTATATGGAGACAAAGAGTAAATTCCCGGAAGGTCTGTTACAATTACATCCTTATTTTCCTTACATTTTCCTTCTTTCTTTTCCACCGTAACTCCCGGCCAGTTTCCAACATACTGATTGGCACCTGTCAGAGCATTGAACATCGTCGTTTTTCCGCAGTTTGGATTTCCTGCCAAAGCAATTTTAATCGCCATCACTCTCTCCCTTTCCTTTCTTTACTCCATCTCAATACAGTCCGCATCGTCTTTTCGCAAAGACAATTCATATCCGCGGATCGTGATCTCGACCGGATCACCAAGTGGAGCCACCTTGCGTACATAAACCTGGCTGCCTTTTGTAATTCCCATATCCATGATACGGCGTTTTAAGGCCCCCTCGCCATGAAGTCGTTTCACTTTTGCAGTCTCACCCACGGCAATATTTCGCAATGTCTTCATTTTCCCTCTTCCTCCTTTAGACCATGATCTTGTTTGCCATCTCTTTGCTGATCGCGACTCTGGAATCTTTGATGCTTACGATCAGATTTCCATTTAACTGAGAAATCACCCGCACTTCTCCTCCGGCTACAAATCCAAGAGTTTCCAGGTGACGTTTCACTTCACTGTTTCCTCCGACTTTCTTAATATAATTGATTTCGTTTGCTGCTGCCATCGTCAAAGGCATCATAATCTCTCCCTTCCAATCACTACTAACTTTTATATTTTAAAACTATTATACGTTAGGCATTTCTAACAATATTCAGTTTACTCTTATCCCTTTCATTTGTCAATCTCTTTTTTATGTTTTCTCTCAGATCATGCCCTTCATGCACTGTTCCGGATTAAAAGAAATAGATACCACTTTCCGGTCATGAAGATATCCGCATGCCTGCAGCCCCTCTTCTACGATAGCTTTCCATTTCTGGGGAGAAATCCGGCACACGCTTTCATCATCCAACACAACAACGCAGGCATCTTCTTTCGGACAAGCTCCGGGACATTCTACTTTATACATGTTTCTTCTGCTGATCGCTCCGATTTCTTCCAGCATATTTATTATTCTGTATACCGTGGCAATCCCAATCTTCTCATCCATTCTGACAGCTTTATAATAAATTTCTTTACAGCTGGAGCACTCATTTTCTAAAATGATGTCAATGAGCGCCAATCTTTGCTTTGTAATCCTGCATCCCTGCTCTTTCAATCTCTGCAAAATCATCTCTCTTTGCATTTTCACATCATTCACAGTCCGCTCCCCTTTCCTTTTGAATCTGTTACTGACTATTTTTTCTCATTAGTTAGTATATTCTAACATTCATAAGTTGTCAATAACATTATAGTGTTTGCCGTCTCTTCTAAAATATGATATACTAAAGACAATTTAACGAGAAACGAGGTGCATACATTGAAGACAAACGAATCTGCAGAAAATTATCTGGAAACGATTCTGATCTTAAGTCAGAAACGTCCGGTTGTACGCTCTGTTGATATCGCTGAAGAACTGGGATTCAAAAAATCCAGCGTCAGTGTTGCCATGAAGAATCTTCGTGAGAAAGAACATATCACGGTTACGAAGGAAGGATTTATCTATCTTACCGAATCAGGAAAAAGCCATTGCCGATATGATTTATGAGCGTCACAAGCTTCTGACTGCATGGCTGACACAACTTGGGGTAGATGAAGCTATTGCCGCAGAAGATGCCTGCCGCATGGAACACATCATCAGCAAAGAAAGTTTTGAAGCGATCAAAAATCATATTGAATCACACAGCAGACCATAAAAAAACATCTGTGAAGAACTTTATTTTTTGTTCTCCACAGATGTTTTTTAGTATACCGTCATTGCATATTTCCCTGTCTGATCATAAATTTCCTCTACCCGCTCAAGAGATTCCTCTACTTTCCCCTTCAGGGGATCAAACAACGTCACGCTTTGCTTTTCCAGATTGTATCCACCAAGCACCACACAGTGTTCATTCCAGTACCATCGATATGAATCCCCTCCATACTCTACACTCTGGCTCGAAAAATAGGGATCTTCCAGATCTGATGTCAGCCACAAAAGCACCGGATTTCCAGCTGCCACATACGGAAACAGCTCCTCCAGACTCAGCTTGCTGACATCATACGCTGTATGCTGCTGATATCGCTGTTTCAAAAAGCGGTTTGCCGTATTTACAAGTCCTGGCGGATAGATGCCCACTCCTCCATACGTAGAGGGATCTCCCACATACCCGGATGCATAGTTGTCCCGATTGTAGATCAGATATTCTTCTGCAATCGTGGTTTTTTCGATTGGATATCCTTTCTGTTTCAAAACCATGGTCAGCGCAACACTTTCACACCCGGTCGGTAGTTCCGGCTTCTGCAGGATCACTTCCATTTCGATCTGTGCCTGCTTGGGCAGCTCTCGTCTTTTTTCTTCGATCTTTTTTTCTGCGATTTCTGTCTGCGTCTGTTTCTGGATCACCAGCTGTCTGGCAGACGCCTCCTGCGCTTCTTCTTTTTCCTGCGCTTTTTTCTCACATCCGGTCATAAAAAGTGCTATCGCAAATAGTACCAGAATCAATCCAGCCATATTCTTTTTCATAATCTGTCCTTTCTTTTTACAGATATTGTGTCCAGATTTCCAAAAAGAACTTATGCGACAGCACCTAAATCCTAATTTTCAGTTTTTCCCAGTCGTTTGTACATGGTCTTTTGTACCGCATTCAAAATGTTTTCATATCCGGTACAGCGGCACAGGTGTCCGGATAAAAGTTTCCGTAATTCTTCTCTTGTATATTCTTTGCCTGACTCTAAAATCTCCACTGCACTCATGATCACTCCCGGTGTGCAGAATCCGCATTGTACCGCAGTCTCATCAATAAACGCCTGCTGGATATCTGACAACTCTCCATTCGGTCCCAGAAGGCTCTCCAGTGTCCGGATATTTTTCCCGTCTGCCCATACTGCCAGATAAATACAGGAGTTAAAACACTCGCCGTCAATGATCACATTACAGGCTCCGCATTCTCCGACTTCACAGCCTTTTTTTACACTGGTCAGCCGATAATCATTTCTCAGCATATCCGTCAGTGATGCGCGGACATCCACCATGGTCTCCCTGTATTCTCCGTTGATGGTGCATTTTACCAATTTATACTGCTTCTCACTCATGGATGACACCTCCTGTCCTGACAATCGCCTCTTTTAAAGCGCGCTGACATAAAACTCTTGCGATATGCTCCCGAAATGCCTTGCTGGCTCTCCAACTGTCTCTTGGATGGATATCAAAAAGCACCTGCTCTGCAATCTCCTCCAGTATCCGTGCAGATACTTCTTTTCCTCGTCCTGCCTCTTCTGCATGGACTGCACGCATCGGGATCGGTCCCGCCACACCATACGCAATCCTGACATCCTCTATCACCGTCTTATCTTCTGAAAGCTTTACATTGGCAGAACATCCGAGGGTTGCGATATCCATGGCGTTTCTCATGGCATATTTAATATAATGTCCCCGGTATCCCTGATATGATTGTTTTGGAATCAAAATCCCGGTCTGAAGCTCTCCCTGTCTTATATCCACTTTTCCGGCTTTGATATAAAACTCTCGGATGGGAAGTCTTCTGATGCCTTCCGGGCCTGTCAGTTCTATGATCGCATCCAACGCAAACAGCGTAGATGCCGAATCTGCGGAAGTCACACCATTACATGTGTTTCCTCCGATAGTCCCGATATTGCGGATCTGAGGACCTCCCACCATATCCACCGCTTCCCCAAGGACGGGAATATATTTCTGGATGAGTTCATTTTTTGTGATATGGGAAAAACTGGTGAGTGATCCGATTCTGAGCGTCTCATCTTCTTCCAGACTCACTCCTCTTAATTCATCCAGCCCATAAATACTGACAAGTTCCACTCCTGCCCGCTTTCCCTCACGGATCTGGACCAGCACATCACTTCCCCCTGCAATGATCTGTGCCTGCGGATGCTCTGTCAGAAGGCGGATGGCATCCTGTACATTTTCTGCTTCATAGAGCGCTTTGATATCATACATATTCGTTCACGACCTTTCCCCATTAAATCAATCCGTCTTCCCGGAATTTTGCAAACAGCCTGTGCGGATTCAGCGGAAGCTCATTGAGCCCGGATCCGGTTGCATTTAAAATCGCATTGCGGATTGCCGGCGCAACCGAACATACCGGCGGTTCTCCGAGAGCTTTCGTTCCGTAAGCACTGGTGGGCTCATAATTTTCCACAAACTCCCCGTGCAGATCGGGATGATCTTCAAATGTCGCCATCTTATAGTCCAGAAGATTATTGTTCAAAGGTTTTCCCGTTTTCTCATCAAATTTCAGCTCTTCGGAAAGTCCGAATCCAATTCCCATACTCATGCCTCCATGCACCTGCGCTTCCGCCAGCGCCGGATTGATCAGCCTTCCGCAGTCATGTACATTGACGATATTCGTCAGTGTGGCCCGGCATCCCGGAATATCTACCTCTACTTCCGCAAAGGTACAGCCGAAAGAGTAGGCATTATTTTTGATCTGATAGGTACTCTCTGCCGTGAGATGTCCGCAGTTAGTCAGGCTGTAGAGTTTTTCTGTTGCCAGCTCACCCAATGACATCAGAACACTGCCGTCTGTCGTACGCACAATGTTTCCATCTATAATATCCAGATTTTCTTTCATCTGCCGCGTCATCTCCACTGCCGTATCCAAAACATGACTTTTTAACAGCTCTGCTGTCTGCCGAATGGAAAATCCAGCCATATAGGTCTGCCTGGACGCATAGGCTCCAAGACCAAACGGTGTGATATCCGTATCCTGCATGGTCATCACATGAACCATATCAAACGGAATCCCCAGTGTCTCTGCCGCCATCTGCGCAAATGCAGTATCTGCGCCCTGTCCAATCTCCGTCTCCCCTACCTGCACCTGAATCGAACCGTCCTGATTCATGACCATACGGCAGGAGGATGTCTCCAGAGAAATCGGCCAGACACCGGTATTGTACCAGAATGCCGCCATTCCGATTCCTTTGCGGATATCCCCGGTTTGTTGTGCATATTCTCTACGTTTTCGCTCATAATCTACACTGACACTGCCTTTTTCCATGCATTCCCTGAAGGTATCATAATAATTGACATTTTTGAAAATCCATCCGTATATCCTTTTGGCATCAGATATTTCCAGCGATATTCATACGGTGGAATCCCCAGTTTCACCGCAATGTCATCCGTATGGCTTTCCATCGCAAACATCGCCTGCGGAATTCCATAGCCGCGCATAGCTCCGGATACCGGTTTGTTGGTAAATACCGTGTACACATCTCCCTCAAAGTTCTCACACGGATACAGCTGCGGGAAAGATCCAAGAGCCTTTGCTCCAATGCTGTGTCCATGAGATGCATACGCCCCCTGATCGGAAAAGCACTCCGCTTTTCTTGCAGCGATCTCACCATTTGGACGCACATAAGAGATCAGATGTGTCCTGATAGCATGGCGTACCCGGTTACATACAAACGTTTCTTCCCGTGACACATCCAGCTTTACAAGCCGCCCGCCGACTGTCTGTGACAGATATGCACACAATGGTTCATATAGAATGTCCTGCTTGTTTCCAAAACCGCCTCCTATGTATGGCTTGATCACTCGCACATTTCCCCATGGGATTCCAAGCGCCTGCCCGACAACCCGCCTGCAGATATGAGGAATCTGCGTAGAAGAGACGATCACGTACCTGCCCTGTTCCATATACGCATAACAGATAAAATTCTCGATATGACAATGCTGCACGGTCGGTGTCTGATACCAGCCCTCCACTTTGATCAGCCCCGGCTCTTCTTTTGCTTTTTCAAAATCCCCTTTGTGGATCGAAGTGTGTTTCAATACATTTCCCGGATAGTTTTCATGAAGCTGCGGAGCGTCCTCTTCCATTGCCTTTTGTACATCCAGCACAAACGGAAGGGGATCATACTCCACCTTGATCAGCCGCAGCGCCTGAGCTGCTGCCACTTCATTCTCCGCAACAACTGCTGCCACATCATCCCCGTAAAACCGCACATGCTCCGTTAAAAGCAGGCGGTCTTTGACATCCTGATGTGCAGGATCCGTAGACCACGGATGTCCCGCGGTCGGGAAATAATATTTCGGCACATCAAAGCAAGTCACGATCTTTACAACCCCGGGAAGTTTTTGCGCCTCACTGGTATCCACTGATCTTACGATTCCATGAGCGATATCCGCATGCAGTACCCGCGCAATATAAGCGCTTTTATCACACAGATCCTCCGTATATTTTGCCCGTCCGGTCACTTTTTCCAAAGCATCCACTCTCGTTACACTCTTGCCGACCACATGTTCTCTTTCCTCCATGATACGTCACCTCCGCAATTTATTTTGACATTCCCTATTTTTATTACAGACAGATTTCTCTGCCTCGCACGTATTTCGCACGCACTTCTCTCTCATCTGCCAGATAAATCATTCTCTCCAGACGTGCTCTCACATCCAGATTTTGCGAATGCACAATTCTTGTGTCATCCAGGACAACTGCATCCAGTTCAAATCCCGGTTCAAAGCTTCCCACATTTCCAAAGAATTCACCGCCGCCTTTTGTGGCAATGTAAAATACTTCCTCCAATGTCAGTGGTTTTAACCTGTCATCCTGCATCCTCCAGCGCAGCTTGGAAGCCTGGATTGCAAGCGCCATTGCTTTGAACAGATTTTCTGTGGAGCCCCCTGCCACATCACTTCCAATTCCCACATGCATTCCTTCCTCCAGGAATGTCCGAACCGGCGCCACCCCCGATGACAAGTTCATATTGGATTCCGGACAATGGGCGATAAATACTCCGTTTTCTTTCATTCGCTGCCGCTCTTCTTTTCCGGAATACACACAGTGCGCCATTACGGTTTTGCAGTCTGCCCCAAACAATCCGAATCTGTCATAAGCATCCCCGTAAAACTCCGACCACGGGCAAAGCTCCTTCACCCAGGCAATCTCTCCCGGATTTTCTGATAAGTGTGACTGTACCGGAATCTGGTAATACATCTGAATTTTCTTTAAATTCTCCATCAGTTCATCACTGCAGCTCGGTGTAAACCTTGGCGTCAGGATCGGCATGGTATTCTGATATTTTTTATGCAATACATCCTTGATCCATTCCACTGTCTGAATCCCTGATTCTTCTGCCGATTCCTCTCTGAGATAATCCGGACAGTTGCGATCCATATTCACTTTTCCCACATACGTCACCAGTCCGCTTTGTTCCAGCTGATCCATTAAAAGCAGTGTGGCGTCTCTGTGGATCGTTCCAAAAATACATGCTCTTGTCGTTGCACTTCTCTTTAGATTGTCAGTAAAGATACGATATGCACGCCGGGCATACTCCAGATCCTGATATTTTGCCTCCTCCGGAAACGTATTCGTCTCCAGCCATTCCAAAAGCTCCATATCCATTCCCATTGCCCGGAATGTATACTGCGGAGCATGCACATGCAGATCTGTCAGTCCCGGAATAATCAGACACTCCCCATAATCAGATACAGATACCTGTGCATATTCTGGAGGCACTTTCTCAAAAACCCCCTTGACCAGACCGCTTTCGCTGATCAGATAGTGATCCTTTAAGATCCTTAGTTCATCTTTATTTTTGCTGTATACAATATTCCCTTTTAATATAAAAACAGGTTCATTCATTGACTGACCTCCTACTCTTTCCGCCCGACTACAGACCGGGACTTTCCCATCCCACTCTGCTTATAGTCAGCTGTTTGCGGCAGCTGGTAGATACGTCCAACCAATTATGAACCTATATAAGCACCATTTTATGCAATTCGCACAATTATTGCTTTCACTATGTTAAATTTATATTAACATTCCCTATTTTGAATGTCAACAGCTCTTCCATGAAAAATGAATCCGGTATACGAAGTTACTGTGAACAGTAACGGATACTAAACTCGTTCCAGCATTACTTCAATCCGTCCGCCGCAGACCATCCCTTCCTCTTCTGCAGCTTCCCTTGTCATATCCACCATACAAATCTGAAACCGCACTTTTTCTTCCCGCATCATCAGCAGTGCTTTTGTGATCACATCACTTTCCGCGCATCCGCCTCCGATCGTGTCGATCATTGTTCCATCCTCCAGGATCAGCATTTTTGTTCCCACGCCTCTCGGTGCAGATCCTTTTCTGGAAATGATCGTTGCAAGTACTTTTTTCTGCTTTTTACAGTCCTCATCACACAGCGCCTCCAACAATTCTTTGGAATATCCGCATCCTTCTGCTTTTTCATGTTTCACCTGAATGATTTCTGCCATAACAGACACCGCAATTTCTTCCGGTGTCTCAGCGCCGATCTTCAGACCAATCGGTGTGTACACCTCATCCAGCTTCTCACGTTCATGTCCCTGCTCAAAAAGCTCTTCTTTGACGATCGCCACTCTGCGGCGGCTGCCCATCATTCCAATATAAGCATTTGGCTTCTCTACGATTGCTCCCAGACACACTTCATCATACCGGTGTCCTCTTGTCACAATAATAAAATATGTATCTTCTCCTCCTGATATGCTTTCAAGTCCATGCTCAAAAGAATCGCAGATCACCACATCCGCGCCTGCCACTCTTGCATTGTCCGCAAATTTGGGACGATCCTCAAGAACCGTCACCTGAAATCCCAGCATTTTCCCCATCCGGATCATAGGTATGGACACATGACCGCCTCCGCAGATCACCAGCCTGGGCTGAGAACCTGCACACTCACAAAACACTGCATGTCCCTCATATTGCTCCACCGGCTCTGTCACAAGTAATTTCTTTCCTGCCGATTCTCCCTCTAATACTGTCATAACAACACAGGAACCTCTCTGCATTTTTTCTGCGAGAGAATTATAAAATTCACTCATCCTTTCACGCTCCTTTTTCATTACCCTTTCCCGAACCCGCAATTTGGAAACGTACACACCTCGCAGGACAGACACAGTCCTCCTTCTCCGAGTCTGTAAAAATCCTGATCCTGCAGCCGTTCTCCTGCCACCAGTCTTGGCAGTACCAGATCGAAGATTGTACGCCTTGCATACATCACGCAGCCCGGCAGGCCCATGATCGGAATCTCACCTTTATAGGCCAGCATAAACATCGCACCAGGCAAAACCGGGGCGCCATATGTGATCACTTCATCGGAAGCATTGCGGATTGCAAGCGGTGTCTTATCATCTGGATCAACACTCATTCCTCCGGTACACACAACCATCTGCGCACCTTTTTTGATCCAGTCATTGACTGCCTCTGTCACCATATCCGGTTCATCATTGCAGATTGTATTTCCAAGCACTTCTACTCCATATTCTTCCAGCTTCTGCCGGACCACCGGAGTAAATTTATCCTGAATCCTTCCGTGATATACTTCACTTCCGGTTGTCACGATCGCTGCTTTTTTCTCTGAAACGGAAGGAGCGCAAAAACAGGCGTCTCTCCTGCTATCTCCTTTACCTGTTTCATTTTTTCTTCTTCGATCACCAGAGGGATCACACGCATTCCTGCGATCTTATCGCCCTTTTTCACCGGAAAATTTCCGTGTCGGGAAGAAATACACATCTGTCCCATGGCATTGATTCTACACAGTTTCTCCTTGTCCACTTTCAGAACCCCGTCACACTGTGCCATCAGCTCGATTTTTCCTTCTTTTGGCTTTGACGCATCCATCTGTGCATTCTGGCACACACTGCGCAGGATCTCTGCCGCCTCATCTTCATGAAGCATCCCTTCTTGTTTTTCCCACACATACAGATGCTCTTTTCCAACGGAAAGGAGAACCGGAATATCCTCCTTGGTCACTACATGTCCTTTTCTAAAAACCGCATCTTTTACTACCCCCGGGATGATCTGCGTAATATCATGGCAAAGCACACAGCCCACTGCATCCTCGGTCTTGATCAGTTTCATACTTCTAAACACCTCTCTTTTCAATGCTTATAGGGAAATCTTCTCCAGATCACGCATCCACACTTGGGCACACGCATCGCTTGGCATTCTCCAGTCTCCTCTTGGTGAGAGTGCCACTGTTCCGATCTTCGGTCCGTCCGGCAGACAGGAGCGCTTAAACTGTTGGTTGAAAAATCGTCTGCAGAATGTTGTCAGCCATTTTAAAATTGTTTCTTTCTCATATACCCCTTCAAATGTCTGCACTGCAAGCCGATAGATCTTACCCGGCTCATATCCGAACCGCAGCATGAAATACAAATAAAAATCATGCAGCTCATATGGTCCCACCAGATCCTCAGTCTTTTGTGCGATATCCCCGTCTTTTGGAGGAAGAAGTTCCGGACTGACCGGCGTATCCAGTACATCATAAAGGACTTCCTGCAATTTGGGATCCGCAGTCACGTCTGCCGCATATTTGACAAGATGTCGCACCAGCGTCTTCGGTACAGAAGCATTCACTCCGTACATCGACATATGATCTCCATTGTAGGTTGCCCATCCAAGCGCCAGTTCTGACATATCTCCGGTTCCGATGACCATTCCGTTTGTCGCATTTGCAATATCCATCAATACCTGCGTACGCTCTCTCGCCTGCGCATTCTCATACGTTACACTGTGGTCTTTCGGATCATGTCCGATATCCTGAAAATGAAGACTTACGGAATCTGCAATTTTCACTTCCCGCAGCGTCGCTCCGAGCTGTTCTGCCATTTTGCAGGCATTCCGATACGTTCTGTCCGTTGTTCCAAAGCAAGGCATGGTGATCGCAAGAATCTCTTTTTTATCTTTTCCGATCATGTCAAACGCTTTTGCTGTCACAATCAATGCCAATGTGGAATCCAGTCCGCCCGAAATACCAACTACCGCCGTGTTTGCGTGGGTATGGAGCAGACGTTTTTTGAGCCCCATTGCCTGGATTGTCAAAATCTCTTCGCATCGCAGAGCACGTTCTTTTTCATCCTGCGGCACGAACGGCTTTTTCGGAAACTCTCTTGTCAGTTTTGTCTCGCACACATCCAGAGGAAATGAGATTCTTGGCAGCACTTTCTCTTTTGCCATCGTAAATGTCGTGTTTTTCCGACGCTCACCAACAATCCTTTTGATATCCAGTTCTGTATAAATGATCTGATTTTCAAATCGCTTTGCCTCTGCCAGGATACTGCCGTTTTCTGCGATCAGATTGTGTCCTCCAAACACAAGATCCATCGTGGATTCCCCTTCGCCTGCATTTGCATAAATATATCCCGCGATCAGTCTCGCTGACTGTCCCTTGATAAGCTCCCGTCTGTAGCTGTCTTTTCCGATCGTCTCATCACTTGCCGAACAGTTGACGATCACGGTTGCACCTTCCATTGCCGCACGGATGCTCGGCGGAATCGGCGACCACACATCCTCACAGATTTCCGACGATACGATCAGCTCTTCCATAGAGGATGCCTGAAACAAAAGCCCCGGACCAAACGGCACTTTTTACCGTTAAACAGGATTTCTCCCGGCACATCCGGCCCTGCCGTAAACTGACGCATCTCATAGAACTCACCATAGTTCGGAAGAAATGTCTTTGTCGTCAGTCCCAGGATTTCTCCCCTGCAAAGAGCTGCTGCCACATTGTAGAGCTTTGCATCCACCACAAGCGGCACGCCCACAAACACAAGCATGTCCTTCTCTCTTGTAAACTCTGTGATTTCAAGCAGTGCCTGTTTTGCTGCCTGCAAAAGTACATCCTGTGTAAACAGATCCCCGCATGTATATCCTGTGACACACAATTCTGGAAATACCACGATCTTTGCCTGATTGTTCTGTGCTTCTTCAATGGCACTGCATATCTGTTTTGTATTAAACGGCACGTCCGCCACCCGGATATCCGGTGTGGCAGCTGCCACTTTGATAAATCCCTGTTTCATTCTACTGCCTCACTTTCCCTATTTGGACACATCACTTCTATCTGCTTTTTTTCAAAAGTCCCTTCAGCTCGTCTACAGAAAATGTATAGGCGGTATTGCAGAAATGACATTTTACTTCGATATCCTTTCCATCGTCGATCATCTCCTGAATCTCTTTTTCCCCGACACTGATGATTGCTTTTTCAATCCGTTCTTTGGAACAGTTGCAGTCAAATTTTGCAGGAAGTGTATCTGTGATCTCTACATCCAATCCCTCCAGAACGTGGTTCAGCATTTCTTCCGGTGTATGGCCATTGTCGAGCATTGCTGTCACAGACTGAATATTCTTGATGTTTTCTTCCAGCTTGCTGAGCACTTCCTCCTCAATAAACGGCATCACCTGTACGATAAATCCACCTGCGCATCGCACGGTATTGTCCTTTTCCATCAATACTCCCAGGCCAACAGAGGATGGCACCTGCTCTGAAGTTGCAAAATAATAGGTCAGATCTTCTGCAATCTCTCCCGTCTGCAAAATCGTCTGTCCGGAATATGGTTCTTTGAGTCCCATATCCTTGATCACATTTAAAAATCCTGGTCCAAGCGCACCGCCTACATCCAGTTTTCCGTTCTTCGGCGGAAGCATCACATCCGGGTTGTGTACATATCCTTTCACTTCCCCCTTACTGTCTGCTGTCACTGTCATCCCTCCGATCGGACCTCCGCACCGCACCTGCAGCGTCAAAACATCCGTCGGATTCTTCATCATACTTCCCATCATCGCACCTGCTGTAAGAAGTCGTCCAAGTGCTGCTGTCGCAACCGGACTTGTATTATGCCTTGTTCTTGCCTCTTCCACAAGCTCTGTTGTTGATGCCGCAAACGCACGGATCTGCGCATTCGCTGCTGTTGCTCTTACAATATAATCTTTCATCTTATCTCTCCTGTTTCTTCTATTATAATGATTCTATTCTGCTTTTTTCACAGGTACCTTTCCCTGCTCTCTGGCGATCACGTAGATTCGTTCACTGTTCTTAGAAGGCGGTTCTTTTGTAAACGCTTCGTATGCAGTCACAAACTGCAGTCCGGATTCTTCCACAATCCTTGTGATCTCTTCTAACGTATATGCTCTCTGGAAATGTGTCTCCCGGAATCTGCGATAGAGATCACCCTCTGTCTCACTTTCCGCATCTTCTCTGATGAACAGATTCAGTTCGTATTCATTGATCCGCTCTTCCTCATAATAATAATTATCCCAGATAAAACTGCAGTCCTCTCTGGATTCTGCAATGGTCTGATCCCCCAGAACCTCCCGGTACTTGTATTCTGTATTAAAATCAAAAATAAAAATTCCGCCCGGATCCAGATAATTATTCACCCAGCGAAATACCTGCTTCAATTCTTCCGGCTCTGTAATGTAATTCAGAGAATCACAGATACTAAATACCGCACCCACAGTACCATACAGTTCAAACTCCCGCATATCCTGAAGAAGATATAAAATCTCATGTCCTGACTTGATCTGCTTTTCTCTGGCGATCTCCAGCATTTCCTCGGAATTGTCCACTCCGATCATATCGTAGCCATCTGCTGCAAGAAGTTCCGTCATGGTTCCTGTTCCACATCCCAGATCAAGCACCAGACCGTCCTGCACGCCATACTCTTTTAACAATTCCTCCAGATAGCTTTTCCATTCTTCATATGGAATATTATCCATAAAGGTATCATACACTGCCGCAAAACTTGTATATGCATCCATTTTTCTGCTCCTTTGCTGATTCCTGTTGTTTCATTTTAGCATAACAAGGTGAAACTGTAAATCAATAACCCCTGTTTCCGTTACTGTTCGCAAATGTTCTGTTCCTGTTCACAGTAACAATATTCTTGACATCCTGTCTTTTTTTGAGATAGAATAAAAGCGAAAATTTGCTGCACACACCGTCATTGCTACAACAATGACGCTTTTTCTTTTGCAGATATTTTTAATACACGACAAAAGGTGGTGAGGTTATGGACGCTGGAGCCAGTCATCCTTCGGGATTTTTCAGAAAATTAAATAGAAAAAGGAGAGTAATGAACTATGAACAAAGAAATTTTTGTAAAACTCCTTGCGCAGCGCCAGTTCAAAGCTGTCAGAAGCATTCTGGATGTGATGAACGAAGTGGATATAGCCTCACTTCTTTCCGATCTGGAAGACAAAGAACTTGCACTTGCTTTTCGTCTCATTCCAAAGGATAAAGCCGCAGAAGTATTTGCCAATATGAATAATTCCATGCAGACTTATCTGGTAGAGATGTTTTCCGAAAAGGAGTTAAAAGAACTGCTCGATGACCTTTACATGGATGATACAGTGGATCTGCTGGAGGAACTTCCAGCTAATCTTGTCAATCGTATTCTGGACACTGTCAATCAATCTGACCGGAATCTGATCAATCAGCTTCTCAATTATCCGGATGACAGTGCAGGAAGTATTATGACGACTGAATACGTCGATATCCGGGAGACAATGACCGTTGCCCAGACCATGGCACATATCAAAGAGACCGGAATCCACAAGGAGACGATCTATACCTGCTATGTCACCGATCAGCGCAGACTGCTTGGAATCGTCAGTGCAAAAGACCTGATGACGACAGCTGATGACATTCTGATCCGGGATCTGATGCAGACAGAGATCATCTCCGTCACAACGCACACTGATAAAGAAGAAGTCGCACAACTGTTCACTAAATACGATTTTCTTGCCATTCCTGTTCTGGATCAGGATGAACGAATGGTTGGTATCGTCACATTCGATGATGCCATGGATGTTATGGTAGATGAAGCGACTGAAGACATTACCAAAATGGCTGCCATGAGCCCGAGTGAAACGACTTATTTTGATACTTCTGTTGCTGCGCATGCCAAACATCGGATCGCCTGGCTTTTGATCCTGATGTTTTCCTCTACCATCACCGGAAGTATCATTACCAAATATAAAAATGCATTTGCCGCAATCCCGCTCCTTGTATCCTTTATTCCCATGTTGATGGATACCGGCGGAAACTGCGGTTCTCAGAGTTCTACATTGATCATCCGCGGAATTGCACTCGGCGAGATTCGTTTTTCTGATCTGTTCCGGGTCATGTTTAAAGAATTCCGTGTTTCCCTGATCGTAGGTGTAGTACTTGCACTCGCCAATGGACTTCGTATTCTGATCATGTATCGAAATGCCGGACTTGCGCTGGTAATTGGACTTTCTCTTGTAGCTACTGTCATCATCTCGAAACTGATCGGCTGTCTGCTTCCATTGTTTGCAAAAAAACTGCATATGGATCCGGCCATTATGGCATCCCCGCTGATCACAACACTGGTCGATACCTGTTCCATTTTGATCTATTTCAATATTGCGACAAGAATCTTCCAGTTATAAAAATGGAGGACCGTCTCAAACGGTTCCTCCTCTTTTTTATGCTTCTATAATCTCTCCCATACTGATGGTTTTCTTCAACTCATAATTTCCATCCTGAGAATTTTCTAAAATCACGAAATCTGCATCTTTTCCGACTGTGATCTCACCTTTTTGTGTCAGTCCGAATTCTTTTGCCTGGTTTCCGGAACTCATCTGCACTGCCTCTTTTAAAGAAGCATCCGTAAATTTCATGATATTTCGGAACGCATCAATATACGTAAGAACACTTCCTGCAATCGTGCCGTCTTCCAGTCTCGCTGTGCCGTCTTTGACATAAACGGTCTGACCGCCCAACTCACTCTTTCCTTCCGGCATTCCTTTTGCACGCATAGAATCTGTAATCAATTCGATTCCGTCACTGCCTTTTACTTTGTATGCCATGTATACCATCTTTGGTTTAATATGGATTCCGTCACAGATCATCTCAGCTTTCACACCATCTGTCAAAAGTCCATATCCTGTCACACCCGGTTCTCTGTGGTTGAGCCCTCTCTGCGCATTATAAAGATGTGTCACATGACATGCACGACAGCCACAAAGCTGATCATAAGTCGCGTTAGAATGCCCCGCACTTGGCACGATTCCATTGGCAAGACACCAATCCTCAAATTCTGTATCCGCTTCTTCCGGAGCATAAGTCACGATTTTAATCCGGTTTCCGCTCAGTTCATTCCAGTGTTTTAAGACTGCTGCATCCGGCTTCTGGATATAAGATGCATCCTGTGCACCCTTGTAATTCACGGAAATAAACGGTCCTTCCAGATGGATTCCCTGAATGATCGGGTTCTTCTCTGCCGCTGCTTTGATATTCTTCATGGCACTTTCAATATTCTCTGAAGTCTGCGTCATCGTCGTGCAGAAATAAGAAGTAATTCCTTCTTTTGCAGCCATCTGTCTGACCATCCAGTCAATCTCATCTGCCGATGCATCCATGCTGTCCAGACCATATCCTCCATGGCTGTGTACATCAATGAATCCCGGAATCAGATACATTCCTTCCACTTCTACAATCTCATCCTCTTCTCTTGACACAAAATTCTGCATGGAGCCTACCTCGGCGATCGTCTTTTCATATCTTACAAATCCATCCTCAATGACTCCATTCCCCGTATAGATTGTCTTATTTTTTATTACTTTCATCACATTCTTTGCACAGCCGCCCCAGACTGGTCCTGTGCACTCCTTTCTGGTCTTTCTGATGTTTATCATAATACCAGACAGAGATTCTGTCAAAGTAATCTTGCAAGATTTATCATTTTATCATCCGATATTCCATCATCTCATATGCAATATGGCAGCCCTCCTGAATCTCCGGAGGGAGCAGTGCCATTGCCACACACTTTTCTTCTGCATTTTCATCTTCCAGTTTTTGCAGATACGCATACTCTCCGTCTATTCTGATCACTCTGTAATCAATTCTCTCAAACATGTAAATTCTCCTTCCTTTTTTGTTATTGTTCACAGTGACTTTTTTCAAGCATATACAGTCCTGCGGGAACCGCAAAACTGATTCCTGCCAGACAACACAGGCCGACAACCAGCCAGATCAACGGATATTGAAATACAAAATACGAAAGTTTTGTTTCCATATACGTTTTGATCCATTGTAACATGACACTTCCAATTGTCACAAGCAGAACTGTCACCGCACAAAAATAGTATCCGCCTTCCATCATGAAAAGCATACGCTTCTGCCGTTTCGTCATTCCCACACTTTCCATGATCCCCAGTTCCTTTTTTCTGGAAAGGATTCCTGTAACCACGATATTTAAGTAATTCGTCACTCCTGCCATCAGCAGCACAATACTGATACTTCCAAAAATAATCCGATTTCCCTGGATATAATCTTTGGCATTTTCCAGTAATTCCGACTTGCTGATACAGAAGATTCCCGCTTCTCCACTCTGATCCTCTACTCCTGCTGCGGACACGTTTCCCCGCCTTTTGTTTTCTTCCTCCAAAATATTTTGAATTTCTTTCCGAACCTCTGCCTCTTTTTTGTTTTCTACATTCAGTTCCATGTAAAGCGTCTTTTTCTCTGTCGGAATCTTTGCAAAGCCTTTCTCACTGATCAGAAAATAAATACTTCCTCCGCTTCCATGCCACGTCTGACGGATATCTGGAAATCCTTCTGCCCGGTTGTCCAGATATCCGCTCAGACAAAATGCCGGCGACTGTTTTCTCTGCATATTTTCTGCTTCTGTCTGCTCATCCCACTATATTGGTTACCGAAGTTTTAAAGTTCTTCGATAAATTTTTTCAGCTTTTCAAGAATTTTGTTTCTTCTTTTGATTAAAGCCGGATGTGTAATACTTTTGAGCTTTGCTACTGAACGAACAGTTTCATCATTGAAATACAAGCGTTCAATAATATCTCTTTCTTCTGCATTGAGCCTTGTTATAGCACTTCTTACTGCTTCAATCATCATCTGTGTTTCAACAATCTTTTCTACATCAACACTTTCATCGTAAGCGCAAAATAATTCGACGGATTGTGTTGCCCTAAAAATCATTCCATAATAATCATTAGAAAATGCAAGCATTTCACTTTATCTTCTCTTGCCAGAAATGATAGATGCGAGCATTTTA
>ENA-OQJB01000396-OQJB01000396.1-human-gut-metagenome-genome-assembly--contig:-NODE-396-length-22866-cov-4.818198_pt1 | contig 22866 bp, 14 predicted proteins | sample MGYA00242599_ERZ504765 | MGnify/ENA primary metagenome ERZ504765 (study PRJEB26092, sample SAMD00036354) | human gut metagenome | host: Homo sapiens | study: EMG produced TPA metagenomics assembly of...
ATTAAGTCCTTTTATAACAATAAACATTTTGAGTTTTTAAATTTATAAATTTAAAGTTTTTCTATTATGAACAAAAATTTTTAAGTGCAATCCTGTTCGGAGCCTTGATGGTTTCTTCAACAGGAACGTTTGTATCTTGTAAAGACTATGATGACGAAATCGATGAGATCAACGCTACGTTGACCGATTTGAAATCTCAGCTGGCAGCTTTGCAGACAAAAGTAGAGAATGGTGATTATGTAACAGGTATCACCAAGACTGCTGATGGCAAAGGAATGACTTTTACTTTCTCTAAAGGAAGTACTGTAACCGTTACTTTGGATGTAAAAGATGGTGAAGCTGGTGCTCCTGGAACTCCGGGTAAAGATGCTCAGCAAGTTACTGTTGATGAAAAGACTGGTGAATTGAAGATTGATGGTAAAGGTACAGGTATTTTCCCTGCCAAAGATGCTGCAAAAGCTCCTGTCAAAGCAGAAGGTGGATATTGGTACACTTTGAATGAAAAGGGTGAATATGAAAATACAAATATCCCTGTATCTGGTATTACTGTTACTGGAACTGAAGCTACAGGCTATACATTGACAGTATATAGTGCTGATGGTGAAAAGGTTATCAAATTACCGACTGCCTCTTCTACAATTACAGAAATCATGATTGGCGATCTAACATTCGGAGCTGTTACCACCACCTCTTCTGTAACTGGGCTTGATTGGGGCTATAAGAGCAATGGAAAGATTGATTGGAAAGGACCCAAAGGAAATATTGCAGCCAACCAGTTGATGATTGGACAAATAGCACCTGCTGAAGGATTATTATCTGTTACTCCTGCCAGTGTGGATTTATCAGGCATGACACTTGAATTAATTGACACAAAAGGTGATATCGCTCCCGTTAATATCGTTGCCACTCCGAATAGTACTGATGGTGCTGCAACCGCTCCTAGAGCTGCTGCAACTAATGGTAAATGGAATTTAGCTATCACTTTGAAGAGTGATGTTACTAAAGATAATATTACAAAAGTATTTGGTGCATGGGATAATTCCACCTATAATGCAAAATTGTACGCTTTACGTATTAATGGTAAAGTTTATACCGATTATACAATTGCTGTAAAAGTGGCTAAAGATAATGCCATTACAAATGCTACAACAGTTGGAAATGGTATTACTTTGAGTACAACTAACCTGAAATCAATAGGAAACAATCATAACAAAGCACTGGACAACAACAGTAATATTGAAGTACCTGTTGGCTCTTCATCATTAGTTTGCTCAGATTCTAAGTTCTATGATGGTTACATTGCTTTTGAAGGTACTCAGACAGCAAAAGCTGAAAAGTTAGGCGTTTCTGCTAATGGTATGAATCTGTCTATTAAAGAATCTGCAAAAGCAGAAGAAGTGATTGCTACTGTCCATATCATGAGTGTTGACGGAAAGGAAACAACCAAAAACATAACATTGAAGATTGGTGGTGTCAAATCTGATGATACTCAAACTATCGCTGCTACTACTTATGAATTAGGTTTGGATGACAGCGGAGATTTAAATGCTATTGTTGTAGATTTGAAGGATGCCTTCTCTAGCTTGTCTGCTGCTAATGCTGAAGAAATTAATAAGTTAACTCAGATTACTGTTGAAAATGTTAAAGATCAAGTTAATTTCTTGGCAAATGACTTGACTTCTACTAATGTAACATTCTATACTGATAAGGATGGTAAACCTGCTGATAAATTTGTAGATGGATCAGCAAATAATGGTGAAGTAGTATTAGCTAACTCAGATGCTCGCAATATCCGTTGGATGAAGATTGCCGTAAATGGTAATGTTAATGCTAAGGCTAAGCCAGGTAACTATAATTTGACTTTGACAATCAAGGATCAAAAATCAGGTACTGCCGTTAGCACAATCAAGACAGTTACAATTCCTGTAACAGTTGCTCTGCCTGCTTGGGATAAACTGTTCAAGAACACAACTGCTTGGGAAGATGGTAAGTTTGTTGCCCGTTTGACAGCTTCAGTTGCTAATACACCTGTGGTAAACTTCACAAGAGCATTCCTTCCCAATACAAAGGCTGCTGTAAATGATATCAAGTTGGCAATTGACAAAGTGGATAATAAGGATGTTATAGCAAACCAATCAAGTGCTTCTGTAACTCTACAGAATATCCAAAATACTAATAAGACTTTGAAAGTTAATGAATTGGGTGTTGTAGCTTCTTATACATTTGGAGGTGTAAATGACTTGACTGTTAAGTCTTCTAAGTTCACTACTAAGATCATGTCTATCTTTGAAGGTGCTAAGTTGGTTTACTATACTAATAATGTAGCTGGTGCAACTGCTAAGGTTGGTGCGGACTTTACTATCGCTAAACTTACTACTGCTAATAATAAGAAGAATGGTTTGGCATTACAGTATGGTAAGGGAGAATCTGCTGTATGCAATAGCATTCCTGCAATCGAAGGTGTAACTGTTCAAGAATCTAATTCTACTGCTGCAGACAAAGTTAAAGTAGCTTATGGCGTAGACGGCTTGAATAATGTTACTGCCGTTTCAGATAGCAAAGGTATTAAATTGGTAAATGCCCAAATCGGTGATAAGGGTACTTTAGTTCTAACATTCACTGACTTCGCAGGCATTGTGACAACCGCTACAATTGCATTCGAATAATATTAAAATTGGTATATAATATAAAGGGGCTGTTTTTCAGGGACAGCCCCTTTTAACTTATAGAATAACTATCTTAGTTATTTATTTCTTTGAATAGTAACATCAATGTTTAGTAATAATTTCTTCTGTTAATTCTATTCCTTTGAGCTAATAATTTTCTGTATATTATAATAATTAAATTGTATTCTATTGATGTAAAAAAGTAGTAGATCTTTATATATGTCTTATCTCTTTGAACTGATAAAAGATTTCTCCCCAAATGTCATTCCATAGAAAGTTATCCTACATATTCTCTAATGTGTATTAGTATCTTTATACCATTGTAGTTTTGTATATTCCTCATTTAAGTCATTAAGTTCTCTCTGCATGATAAAAGTGGTCATACCTGAAAATGCTGTGATAGGGAATGTTCCTTCTTCCGTAGCATAAAAAGGAGTATTTCTTTTGTAAACCACACATTGGCTGATACACTCTTGAAGTGCATTGTATGTATTTTCATCTGATAATGATTGATAACATTGAGCGAAATCAAAAAAATAGAATGGGGCTTTTAAAACTCCATCATAATTTTGAAGGTTACCGACCGGGAGGAAAGAACCAGATATTTCTGTATTGATCTGTCGTATCAAATTCGCTAAATTTGATAATCCGGCAGTTTTTATTATGCTAATGGTAGCAGAACGTTTATCGCCTTCCATCAAATTCCAATAATGAAAATAATTTTCTGCGAATCTTTGCAAATCAGCAGCTTCTTCAAGCAGACAGGAAATACTGCCGGCATAGATAGGAGTGAATCCCGGAGATACTACTGGGGCAGAGGAAGCCATGATATATGCTGCTTTATTTCTTAATTCATAAGCCACCTCAATACCTGCCATATTACATGCTTCAAAGATTATGAATTCAAATAAATGGTCCGGGAGGGCCATAGCAAAATCTGTTATTTCCATTTCATTATCATTATCGATGATGATAGACCGCGAGCCATTAACCAATGTATGTGGAGGAAGCCAGCCACTGCCATGGGAAAACACGATTAAACCGTAGCTTTTAGCAGGATAAAGCCGAGTTACGTCGTTTATAACTCGTTTAAGTACTTGGGGGGAGGCTGAGTTTTCTTGGTCATAGGTATGTATGGTAATATAGCCTTTCTCACTTTTTCCATCAATTTCCATCAATCGTGGAGAGTCCTTAAATGGTGTATCCTGATACACTATTATTTTTCCATCTGTTCCGTCTTGCCATCCATTTTTAATTTGAACAAGTTTGTCATAGGTTTCCGCATCAAGATTATTATCTCCTCCCAGATAAACCAATAGTGTCCGTGCAGGTAAAACAACGGGGGTGTCATTTTCTTTATGACAGCCACATACTAATAACAGAAAACAGACAGCATATATATACTTCATACACAATATAATTGGATAAACGATTGTAAAGACTAAAAGAGGGGAACATTTTGCCCCCCTCTTTTTAAATAAACAATGAGCGTATTAATTACTTATCATTGTGCTTTTTAACCTGAATTTGGATAGTTCCGACAGAATGTCCGAGATCTCCCTTCCAAGTATGCTCGCAGATACCGCCCCACTTGTGATTTACACAAACTTCTACATCAATAGTAAACGGTTGGGCAATATCTTCACCATTGTTAATCCATGTGATAGTCTGCTTAGTATTATCAAGCTTGATCTTATTCATGTTTTCAGCATCCAATTCACTTCCATCAGCAAAGTATGCCTTAGAAACCTGGAAGTTAACTGTTGTATTGACATCGAATACGTTGTTGGTAACTACCAGTTTCTGTGACCAGCCTGCATTATTACCAGTTTGAACCAAAGTATTATTCTCAGCCATATCTTTGTGGTCATAGATAACATGGTTGTTATTGAATTGTGCCTGAGCACCTTCAGACCACAGATAATCTGACAAGAAGAATGCATCCTTCAATGATACTGTATTTTCAGCTTCTTGGTACTTGTCATACAAAGGACCTGCTTCGTAAGCGTGGAATACCATCGGAGTTACAAATGCAACTTCAAATTCATCGATAACGACTGTAGAACGTCCAGATTCAGGAGCAGCAGCACCAGTATAATTAGTAGTATGATCTTTAGCCCAAGGAGTATTGTTTACCATATTGATAGTATCGCAAGAGAAGTTATTGTAAGCTTCTTTAGCATATTTGTTATGAGCATTGGCTTCCTTGTTGCAAGTACCATACAATCCGTCAACATCTTCATTGAAGCTTACTACAGCACGCATTTTGATCTTCTTCAAATCCTTAGCGTCAGCAGCATTGATCCAAGCACGTCCTGCGTCTGTTGCCTCCAAAGCGATATACCACTTGTTGTCTTCACCTTGATACAAACGGATACCGGAATTGTGACCGTCAGCTATCTTAGATGCATTATTATGCTGGTCAACCAATTCGAATGACAAGGTAGCTCTAGCCCAATCCTTATCATGAGTCTGACCCTTATAAGGATTATAGTTGATCAAATCGAATTCGTCATTCAATGCTGCAACCATTTCATAAGTTGTAGGAGCATCAAAGTTATCATATCTACCGTGAGCAATGAAGTAAGAATCATCTACCCAGTTCAACTTGGTCTTTTCAGGAGCAACCACATTCGGATACTTCACATTGATAGTATAAGTAACATGGATGTCAGGTAATCCCTTATGATCAGCATTTGGCTTGTATGTACCCTTAACAGTGTAAACGTCGTGATCGTCATGACGAGAGAATGCTGTATTCTTCACTGTAACGAACAGCTGATTATATTCTTCAGGAACAAAATTCGGATCTAATGAATAGTCTTTATTATCTTTTCCGTCCCATGCATATACAGCGTGTTGTTTAGCCTCGTCTGCTGTCGCAAATTCAGGAACAAACTCATAAGTCTTACGGAATTCGTCTTTGCTCAACTGTACATCTTTATGGTTGAATATCTTATCCATATCCATATCAAGAACTTGATTGATATGTTTCAGAGTGACATCTTTTGTTTCTGTAATATTAATTTCAGGAACAACTGTCTTGCGTACAATGTGAATCTTGATGATTGCTGTTTTAACTACATTACCATTGTCTTCACCCGGTGCTACCAGTTTCACACGAACAATAGGAGTTCTGTCTATAGCAGCTGTGTGACTGGCATCAGTTTCTGCACCCCAAATCGGGTCCGGAGTTTGTTTTACTGTAGCAACACCATCTTTGGTAACTTCCAAGTAACGTTTAGTCTGGTTAACACCATCATAGTAGAAGTCAACCGGTTCAAACACCAATGAATAGTCATCAAAACCATTATCCATCAAAGGATACTGAGCGTCTTTGGCTTTTCCACTACGGTTATCAAAGAAAGAAGTTACGATATCTCTTAAATCTTTTGAATGTCCATCGCCCGTGTAATTCAGTTCTACAACAATACGGTTTGCATCATCTTTAGATTCAGCATCTCCCTTATATAACTGGTTTTCAGCATTGGCTTCGAACTTGGCTTTATCTGCTTGATAAGCTTTTAATTTAGCCTCTTCAGTACCAGTCGGATTTAATGTGTTAAGATAATATTCATCTTCGATGAATTCTCTATAATTTACCTTGTTAGGAGCAATTGCATTTTTAATCTGAGCAGGAGCGTTAGTTTGGTCAAATGCATCAGCGACTTTAACCAAATGTACGTTTTTCTGCAAAATTACTTCATGCTTGGCGGGAACAAAATCAGAATGAACGATTTGGTCATTGTTCTTAATTCTCAATGAATATACTGTTCTTTCGTCCAGATTAGATTGCTCAGCAAAAGCCCAATCCTTTACACGGAAGTTTAACATACCATGTCCTTCTTTATAAGAATCAACGGTGATTTTTCCATCAGTGTATAGCTTTTGTCCGGCATTGAACAATTCCCAATTCTTGTTATTTGTATTGTAGTTCCATATTTCAGCAGTATCACGAACAAATCCTACCACTTCCATATCCTTGAATGATACGCTGTTAGGATTTACCTGATACTTCACGTCTGCCTTACCTGAGTAAACGATTTTAAATGTATTAAAGTTACTTTCACTCCAATCTGCACCTGTAATCTCTGTTTTACCTGCCACACTATCAGTAACGATGGTAGGGAAATGGATTCTGGCAGCTTCACCTTCAGAAAGGAAAGTAGGGATAAACTTAACTCCGCTAACTACAGAAGTAGCTTTAGGCATACTGATAGTCTTTTTAGTGCCATTAGCGTAAGTAATAACTAATTCATAAGCTGACTCACCTTCTTCTACTGATACTACATAATCATCAGCAGAAGTACCCGGAGTACCTGGTTTGCCCGGTTCACCTTGTTCTCCTTTTGCACCATTGTATAATTTAATGGTCTCTCCATCACTGAATTTGATTTCATAACCACCATTACCATCAGTGAACGGAGTACAGCTTTCGACATATTTGCCTGAGCCTACTTTGTCTTCAAGGGCCTTGATTGCATCTTTCACATTGGATATTTCTTGATCCAAGCGGTCGATGTCGTCATCGTAATCCTTACAAGATACAAATGTTCCTGTTGAAGTGACCATAAGGGTTCCAAACAGGATTGCACTTAAAAATTTTTTGTTCATAATAGAAAAACTTTAAATTTATAAATTTAAAAACTCAAAATGTTATTGTTATAAAAGGACTTTAAATCTTTTTCTGCGTTTGGATGGTGCTTTATATAGAAACTGCAAGGGAGATGCGCCGACCACTTTATGAAATGCGGCATAAAAAACGCTTTGGGATGCAAACCCACACTTCCTAAAAAGAGAACTAGTTGAATACGTACCCTCTAGTAATAAGGACTTTGCATACTCAACACGATATTTATTAAGAAGCTGCTTGAAGTTGCATCCGAAGTAGTTGTTCACCGCATTACTCAGGTAGGTCGTATTCGTGCCGAAAACAAAAGAATACTTATATCACTATAAATCAACAATGTAACTACCAAATAAAAAACTACTCTGTCTATTGGTTATCTATAGAAGGTCTAAATAAATTTTTATATATTATCAACGGAGGACAGTTAGCACGAATAATTACATTTATTGAAGATAGGAAAGGTTTTCTATTATTTCAAAATGCACCTTAATAGTGCAAAATAAGCAAATATATGTACAGCAAGAGTGTGCAGATAAAAGGGGGGCCGATTTAAGCCGCCGTACCGTTATGTATCAAATGCAGAGCCTCTCTTTCAGGGATATCTCCAACTGTTTCACCGTATTTCCATCAATACTTATTCTTTATCAGATATCCTGCAACACAAAGTCGAATTGCCGAAAGATTTCCGCCCCTTGGTATATTTTACTAATTATTTAAAGAGAGGTTATTATCCTTTCGTTTTGGAAGATGATTTCGATGTGCGATTGCAACAGATTATCAACCATACTTTGGAATCTGAAATTGCCGCCATATTGAGCGCCAGCCGTAATAATATTGAAGATTATAGCCTGTACATTGAAGAAGCCGGATAAATGAATGTCATACCCTTGTGGCAATTAGGTTTGGGTTATTAAAAAGCCGGTCAATGAGGAATTTCAGTAACAAATGCCCATTGGTGAACTGTACCTGTCGTTATAAAGGGAAAGCGGCATGAAGCTTCCCCAGGGTAAGATTTCTTATTCCGGAAGGTTCCTGAAAAAAGCGATGGAACTGATATACAATTCCAAACGTGTCATGTTGTAATCCATTGTGTATCTCCCAGCTGATAGGCGTACCATAAAATAGGGGTGTGAATGCCTTTATTCCGTATCTTACATATCCTCCAATGAGTAGCCTGTATATTCTATCTGATATCTTTTTAACTCGCCTATAAGTTTTTGGGATTTTTCTTTCAAGACCGGCATAGATATTTTATTCCGGTTAATCTTTACCTCTGCTATCCGGGCTGTACGGTCAATACGGTTTACAGCTACGATATCAATTTCATTTTCTCCTTTTGAATCCCACCAGTTTCCTATAATCGTGAAACGCTCCTCTTCCCATAACTTTTGTTGGAAATATCGCTCCAATACCAAACCGGAATAAACATCATATCCTTTCTTTACAATATCCAATAATAAATCCGACCGGTGATTCTCCACCAAATCAAGGTTAGGATAGATAAAGCGGAACCAGAACTGCAGAAAATTGTCATTCAGCTTGTACTTGACTCCCTTGCTCCGTTCAGACGCAAAGATGGGACGCATCTTCTTCAAAAGGGTATAATTGATTTCAAGGTTGCGCAGATAGGCACTTGTGGTGATACCTAAAACTGAGTCGATCTCACCGGATGTATTTTTCCCGTCAGCTATCAGGCTCAAGATAGAATAATAAACGGCTCCCTCTTTTCTAAATTCCATATTGATCAAATCATTCCCTTCTGTAAGAAAAGGCATGTATTCATTGGTAAAGCAAGTAAGCATTCGTTCTTTCTTGAAAGCACCTTCGTCCATCAATGTTTCTATATATTTTGCTACCCCACCGGTCAGCATATAAAGACAAAGTAAATCCGCCGGAGTATAAGCAGGATGATAATGCCTTAGAATCTGTTTCTGTGTTGCTATGCTGAACGGCTGCAAGTCCAGACGCTTGGTCATCCGTCCATACATGGCCGATTTTTATCCTCAAACAGTTCTTTCATCAGTGAATAAATGGAGCCGCAAGTAATGAAGTTTATTTTCATATCCGACTTGTATTTATCCCATAATTCTTGCATGTCGGCAAAAATACTCTTGCGTACATAAAAGAACTCCTGTACTTCATCTATCACTAGATTCAGCTGGTTCTGAGTGGCATACGAAAAAAGAATATCCAAAATATCACGCATAGAACGTACCGAGCCATAAACGGATATACCAAGTTCCCTCTGTATCTGTCTTTGTATAGAACTGCAGAAGGTAGCTTCCGCCTCGTTTTTCGCCAATATATAAAGGCATTGCCTACCTTGAAAATTCCGTCTTATCAGACTGGTTTTGCCGATGCGGCGTCTGCCCATGACTATGGTGAACCGTGCCGATGATGCGGACAATTCTTCCTCTCTTCTGAGAATTTCTAATTCTTTTTCTCTACCAAAGAAATCCATATATTGTTAACATTTAGCTGTTTATAAAATAATAACGGTTATAATAACCATGGTTATTTTGCAAATATACTTTTGTTTATTTGGAGCAGCAAGAATTGTGATATAATTTATCTGAAAAAAAGCTGAAAAGAATTATCGGACCTGATAAACTGGAAGAAGAAGCTATCCGGAATCTCATTTTCATCTGTATGAAGCAACAATGTATCCTGAGAATGGAAAGGCTGGGAGGATTATTGTTACATAGTCTGAAAAATATAAATCTTTCATACCGATCATAAATCAGGCTCAAAACATTGATGATTATCTGTTTATTAGCATGTCGGGATTCTGAGATTCTCTTAATATTGAATGGCTCAGCGATAAAAGCCGGTTGTTTCTTTCTTCCTTTCATCTACCGTCGAAACACCCTGCCGATAGGCGTTCCGGCTATGAAGGGACATCCTGTCATTGCCTTTTCATTCTCCTTTCCTACCGTTCTTTCACACCTTTCCGTAAAAAGGGTACAAACATACGGCTGAAACGGGAGTGAGAGGAAGTAATTTCAACCTTAACCAGCTGATCGTCTGTATGTCTTAAATAAAATGACAGGATGAATGGAGAAGGAAGCATATCGGCTTAACAAGGAAGTAATGCGATGAACAAGCTTGGCTGGCACACGGAACACGATAGGCCTGTACGCAGAACACGGCAACTTTGTACACGGAACATGCTGACGTTTTTTTTAAACGTATTGTTGTTTTTTAAAAACCTGAAGATGTATATTTAAAACCTGAAGGTATATTTTAAAAACATGTCGGCTTATTCAACAATAAACATTAGTAACGTGCAAGCCTCAACATTAGTAACGTATGAACCGTAACGTTAGTAATGTGTAGGCCTGTACGTATATATTGTATCAAGTTTCACCATATCTTGTACCAAGTTTCATTGAACTTTGCACCAAGATCTGCCATATTTCCGCCCCCTCTTGACAAACGCCTTTTTATGTTGTATATTTGTAGTTTGCCAAACTTAAAAAAGTAACTCATGAATGTATTCGCTACTCTCAAAACAGTCTTCTTCGGAAGCAAATTCCTGTCAAGCCCTGTTCCTATTGACGGAACACCGCGTCGTGATCTCGTATCCGCTCTCAACGGGCTGATGCCGCTTTGCCGGACTATACCCGGCGTGCGTCTGGCGCTGGATATCCGCGAGGGCCAAGTAGTTCTGGCATTGAACTGGACTCCGCGCACCGACGGGAATGCTTCCACGGGCAGTTACCACTACATCGTGTCGGACGAAGAAGGAGTAAGAGAGATGGCCGACTCACAGGTTCTTCTCACTGAAAACGGTAAGGATAACCTGCCGGGGAGTATGGACGATTCTCGGATACATCCGATAGTCTCAACTGAAAAAACAGAGAAGGATTCCGCTCACTTGAAAAAAGATGTTCAGAAAAAAGCAGGACCAACCTCCCCAGAAGATACTGGCAAGAAAGCGAAATCACATACCCTGATGCAGGAAGTGACCGCTTTCCTCACCTCCCGCTACCGCTTCCGGTTCAATGTGCTTACTGAAGAAACTGAAGTGGCAAGTGTAGAAAACAACATTCCCGATACTCATCTGCGTTACACCAAGGTGGACGAACGATGGATGAACTCACTAAGTCTGGAGGCTATTGAAACGGGCATAGACTGTTGGGACAGGGACATTCAACGCTTTGTGCGCTCACGCCGCATCAGTGAATACCATCCCTTTACTGCCTATTTTGAGCAGCTTCCCGAATGGGACGGCACGGACCGGGTGTCCGCGTTGGCACGCAGGGTGTCCGACGACCCGATATGGGTGAACGGTTTCCACCGTTGGATGCTGGGACTCTCCGCTCAATGGATGCAGCTCAATCCGGATAACAACCGCGCCAACAGTGTGGCTCCCCTGCTGGTGAGCAGCCGCCAGGGATTGGGGAAAAGTACGTTCTGCCGTCTGCTGATGCCCGATACGCTGAAATCCTACTACACGGAAAGTTATGACCTAAGTTCCCCGGCATCCGCCGAAGCCAAGCTGGCCGCCTACGGATTAATCAACTTGGATGAATTCGACAAACTAGGTGCATCCAAAATGCCTTTGCTGAAGAACTTGATGCAAGCCTCCGCACTGAATATCCGCAAGGCTTACAAACACAGCGCTTCATCGCTTCCCCGTATTGCCTCGTTCATCGGCACCAGCAACCGGGAGGATTTGCTGGTAGACCGCACCGGCTCACGCCGCTTTCTTTGCGTCAGTCTGAAACATGCCATAGACTGCACCACGTCCGTAGAGCATAAGCAATTGTACGCCCAGCTTAAAACAGAACTTCTATCCGGTGAACGAAGCTGGTTCAATAAAGAAGAGGAACAGACTATACAGCAACATAATGCCCTATTCTACAAGCATGTACCCGAAGAAGAGGTGTTCCGCCTTTGCTTTCGCTTTGCTACAGAAGAGGACAATCCGCAGGAAGTGCTTAGCCTCTCCGCCACCCAGCTGTTTGAACGTATGAAGGCAGCCCATCCTTCGATCATGAGAGGGATGACCGCTTACAGCCTGAGCCGTATCCTGCCCCAGCTGGGCGAACGGGTACATACCACCAAAGGAAATGTATACCGGGTGGTAGAATGTTAACTTTCAATTAATTGAGAATTTATCTATGGAAATGAGATTCCCGGTATGGAAGTCGATTAGACGCATTCACACTCTCAAGCATATATTGTCAAGAAGTGTGAATGCCCTTTTCTAGTATATGAATGGGTCATCCGGCATCATAATGAGCGCTGCATACCAAACGTATTTTGTATTTCACCGTACTCCCCGCCTGTAAAAATTTGGATGAGGTTTTAAATCCGAATGCATATATGCTTCCGTTATGATCATATACATACCGTTTCTCAATATCCAATAACGGGTCTCCGTTTCTTAATCCCTCTATGGTTTCATTCAGTTCATCCAGTGATGATCCGCTGAACGTCTTATGCAATACTTTTGCCTCCTCTTCAGTCGGAAGATGCCATCCGTCTGCTTCCTCCTCCTGTATGATATTCCGCACATCGGAAGCGAATCCACTCCACTCATCCAGACTCATCAACAAAATATCCGCCCCTGTGGAACTTGCATTCTCTATGCCAGCTACAATACCGCCGTTCCAGATACCGCCAATTTCGGGTAGCCCGGAAAGATCCGGATTAATGGGAGGCGGCTCACTACCGCCATTACCTTCATCAGCACCGCCAAAATTGAATTTGATGTCTACCGGAGCCTTCCATTCACCTGATATCAAACTGCCCCCTACCGTGACATCACCCGAATAGCTACCCCCGATATTCAATGGCACGTTCGCTTCCGGCTTTCCTTTGAAAGTGTATCCAAACGTCTTTGTCTGACTATTATCTTCCAAGGTTATGGAAAAAACAGTCTGAGAGCCGCTCCCCGGAAAAATATAAAAAGGCTTTGCACTCCAGATTCCACCCGGCTCAGACTCACAAATAATTTCCGTACTCTTGTCTTTGCCGGAATACTCCCTTGTAAACGACAGGGAAGAATATAAAGGCGAAATCTGCAAACTCACCTTTTTAACGTTTGCCGGTATATCTTCCAAACTGATATTGACTAAAGATACAGCATAATAGAGGGTTACAGAAACAGATATATTTTTCTTATTGGCAATTGTCACAGTTGAAGTGCCCATCATTAGCGCGCGTGAGCTTCTGTTATTTTCTTTCATAACAATTACATCATCAAGGCTAGGATCTTTCGGAACGATATATTCCTCTCCCAAACCGGCTATTGCAACAATAGTATATCGGGCAGGAGGTAACTTCATTTCAATCTGAGCGTTATCTGTCATTTTCAGATTTGCAGAACAGCTGCCGTCTTCTGCAAACGCATAGATATAGGCCGGATAATTAATTGGGGACTCTCCGCTAGATCTGGCAGATATCTTTAGAGGAAGATTTGTTTGCGAGACTCCGTCTTCATCGTCTTCTTCATCGTACATCGGGCGTTGGCAAGAAACAGCAGGCAGCAGCAATAGAAACAGAAGCACCTTTAATTCGGTTAATCTATAATTCATAACATATTATTTGTTTGTGGGTTTATTTCTTCTCCATTTATAACTATATCCTCTTCTTCATTTCCCGGAGTCCAACCCGAAATACTTCCTCCCGTTATAATTACATTTCCGTCTTTTACTACAATATTGTATTTATGAATACATCCGGACAATAAGCCCGGAGACAGGTCGTCTCGTCGTGTTATGTAATATTTGTTGTTACGGGTATATTCAATGGTGAGATTAACAGAATGGTTTTTCACGGCTTTCGGATCAATGTTTCCGTCATTCTCGCCCCCGTTCAGGATAAAATAAAAAGAAGCATCCTGATTGTTCATGGTGTGTGACGGAGTAATCTGGAAGGTTTCCTTGGGAGTTTCGCTGATGGTGATGCTGTTCGTTTCAAAGGAGTAGTATCCTTGAGTCATCAACCCATTTCCTTCAAGTCTGATTTTGTCAATAACGGCCTGTGCCATATCTCCTTCACCCTTTATGTTTATCTTTAATAGTGACAAAACGTGCTTAAATGAATAATCGCCCGAAAAGGCCACATTGCCAAGGTCGGTATCGTAGGAAAGCTTCCTGGATGCTACTAGAAAGTCATATTGGTCAATATTTTCCCAAGTCCCGTTCTGGCTGTCGAGAGAAGGCATTTTTATATTTTCCTTACTTTCGGCTTTGGAACCGGAGTGGGGATAATATGCGTAAAAAGTATGTTCCTGGTTTTTATCTTTCCAAAAGACACTCTTTTCTGTAGTCCAGGAAGTTCCATCGAATATCCAGCGGACGGCACTGTCATTGTCCATAAAAACACCTATATCATCGGTTTTACTAAAACTAGCGATGGCATTTTCATGATCTTGCAAGTAGCGTGCTCCGGAAACTGTTTTTCCGATTCTTGCCATAATGGATACCGTGTACTCTTTTTCTTGTGATTGCTCTAATTCCTCACTACCTTGGCAGGCAGAGAAGTACATGATCGTCAATAGCGATACATACAGTGATCTTTTCATTCTTTTATTTTATAATAGTGAGGGACAAAACATCAGCTTATCCGTTAAAATTAAAATGAGGACAAGTTGAATTGGTCGAGGATTAAAGCATGTCTGCTTATTGTCGGTAAGAAATTAAACTTGTGTTCGGCTGCGAAAATAATTCATTCTTAGCAAAAAGAAAATAAAATGATAAAAAGATGAAAATTAAATGTGTTATGCCGGCAACAGCATGAACATTCTTACCGGTATATTCCCATAAAAAATAGTGGAAGGCAATCTTTTGTTTAACGCTTTAGGCTGACTATGACTAAATCTTACCTGTAAATTATCTCCTTCCATTCTTCTACAGTACGTGTAAGGGAAGAAAAATTCACCCCGATACAGACTATTTTACGGTTATCGGTCAAATAAGATCGGGCATAGCCTTTCTCTGCTATTTGCTGTAAAGCCTCCTCTGCTGTTCCGTCCATCTTGAATTCGAAAATGTAAACATATTCGTCCATTTCCAATATGCAGTCCACTCGTCCGAAGCTCTGGCGATTCTCACAATGGATTGCACGGCAATAAACTCCTATCAAACGGAGAATCAGATAAAAAGTGTATTGGAAATGTTTCTCAGTCATATCCAATTCCTTCAAGGAAGTGTGAGAGTCATACGGGATGCTTGCAAGAAAGGCGGTCAGAGAATCACAAAAAGCGGAGGTGTTCCCTTGCTCAAGGCAAGTGACAGCATCGATAATCCAACTGTTGACCTCTCCACCTCCGGGTTTCAAATAATGTGCTGCCAATACGGACAAGAACCCTTTACGCACCTCATTATTGGGAAAATCGAGCAGATAAGTTCCCATACGTCTATTATATTCTTTAATAGTGAGATATCCGCTCTGATAAATCATGGGTAGAGGCTGTTCCACATCAGCCTTATAATCCACAAACAAAGAGGGAACATAATAACGTCCGGCAAGTTCGTTTATCTGCTCGCGGCTGTGTTGCAGCAGACGAACCAAATAGGTGGGAGTACCTGTAGAGAACCAGTAATCACGAATTGCCATACTGTCAAAAGCATTAAGAATGCTGAACGGATTGTAAATGTCGGTCATCCTCTCTCCAAAATGATATCCGTCATATTGCCGTCTGAGAAGTTCCTTCATTTCTTTCACTGTGTACTGATATTTAGCAGCCAACTGTATGGTGGGTTCTTCGAAAAATGCTTCCAGCTCATTCTGGGTGATACCGCACAAGGCTTCGTACCGTTCATCCATACTGATATCCTTAGGCTGGTTAAATCCACTGAAAACACTTACTTGGGAAAACTTTGTTACTCCGGTCAACAATACGAATCTCAAGTATTGATCGGCTCCTTTAAAGGTAGAATAAAAGGATTTCAATATTTCCCGGTTATGGTTCTCCAACAGAACTTGCTTTCCATAATCATCATAAAAACAAGCTTCCGTATCTAATACATCCAAAATAGGTTTGTCATATTCATCAATCAGAACCACCGCACGCCGCCCTGTCTGTTCATAAGCCCGGCGAAGTATTTCAATGAAACGGGTTCCTATGGTTGTATAATTGGGATTCTTGCCATAAATATCTTCCCAGTTCCCTAAATAGCCTTCAATAGTAGCCTCCAGAATTCCGGGTTGTGTATACAGTCCTCCATTAAAGTCTATACGGAAGATAGGATACTCATACCAGTCCTTTTCCAATCCGTCGATTTCCAGTCCGGCAAACAAATCTTTGCGTCCCTGGAAATAACAGGCAAGGGTACTTACCAGCAGGCTTTTGCCAAAACGGCGTGGACGGCTCAAGAAATAAGTCTTGCCTTGTGTTACCAAGTTGTAAATCAAACCGGTCTTATCCACATATACATAGCCATCTTCACGGATTTGGTCAAAACTCTGTATTCCAATAGGGTATTTCATATTTTGTTGCGGTTCTAGAATGAATGATAAAACAAAGATATTAGTAAATGACAAACAAAGCAAATAAAGGATTTGTTTTTCTGCTTATGACAAGTTTTTCCGTTTCTTATTAATGGATAATCGCCTGTTTCTGTCCATATATATTGGCATTCTGTCCTTTAAAGGATACTTTGAAAAGTATTTAGAATCTATCTATTTTGCAATAAGATATATTTCTTCTACTGAATTTGCTATATTATTGTTTATCAGCATTATACATATTCTTTCGTTTCGGCACGAATACGACCTACCTGAGTAATGCGGTGAACAACTACTTCGGATGCAACTTCAAGCGGTTGATAAATTCCTACAGGGTGGCTCGCGCCAAGGAGCTGCTGGACGGTAAAGATTGCCCGGTGAGCGAGCTTTTCAGTCGTTGTGGGTTCGCTTCCAAGAGCGTGTTCTATGTGGCGTTCAAAAAAGTAGTTGGCATGACTCCCCTGCAATATATATCGCAGAGTCGGAGTCCTTTTATGATTCAACGCAATTAAGTCCTTTTATAACAATAAACATTTTGAGTTTTTAAATTTATAAATTTAAAGTTTTTCTATTATGAACAAAAAATTTTTAAGTGCAATCCTGTTCGGAGCCTTGATGGTTTCTTCAACAGGAACGTTTGTATCTTGTAAAGACTATGATGATGACATCGATCGTATCGACAAGGAGTTGACGGAGCTGAAGTCTCAGATCGCAGCTTTACAGACAACAGTTGACAACGGAGACTATGTAACTGGTGTGGCAAAAACTGCTGATGGCAAGGGTATTACGTTTACTTTTTCTAAAGGAAGTCCTGTCACAGTAACTTTGGATGTGAAAGACGGTGAGCCGGGCAAAGATGCTCAGAAAATTACTTTTGACAAAGACGGCCAGATGTTAATTGACAATGAGCCTACTGGCATTTACCCGACTAAAGATGCAGAAAAAGCTCCTGTAAAAATCGAGGGTGGATTCTGGTATACTTTAAATGATAAAGGCGAATACGAAAATAGCAATATTCCCGTATCTGGCTTAGCCGTTGCTGGTAGCGAGGCGGACGGATGGACATTGACAGTGATTGATGCTAACGGCAACAAACAAGAAGTAAAAGTTCCAACAGCAGCTTCTTTGATGAGCGAATTTGAAATCGTTGGTTTGCTTGGTGATGATAACAAGATAAGCTCTGATGCTGTCGTATTGAATTATTCAGCAAATAAAGTTATTGCAAAATGGGAAGGTCCTAAAGGTACAATTGCAAAAGATGACTATATCGTTGCAACAGCTAAAGATCAAAAGACTTTATTGGTTCGTATGGCTCCGTCATCAGTTGACTTTACCGGCCAGTCATTTATTTTGGTAAATAGCAAGGGAAATTCTCAGGATTGGCTTGCATTGAACAGTGCTGTAGCTTATAATAAAGTATTGGCCAGAGCTGCTCAGAAAGCAGGATTATATACTTTCTCTTTGGCTCCTACAGTAGTCAAGAAAGCTGATTACAAAGCTGATGCTTGGAAAGTGGATGGTTCGGACATCAATACGCAAAAACTTGCTTTACAAAATGAGGCAGGAACTTTCACCAGCCAATTTGGCATTGGAGTTACCCATGATGGTACTAAAATGGATGATGCTACAGTTAAATTAAATGGTAGTACTGTATTAGGCACCGAATCAACTCCTGTTGAAATCGACTTGAATGTTGATAATAAGATTACTTTTGATGCAGCAAATGCCGTATATGATGCATATATTGAATATTCTAATGACGATGATGTATTGTTTGCTATCGATCATGACAATGCTGCTATGACTTTCAAGGCAACTCAGATGCCGGATAGCGATACAAAGGCTGTATTTAAAGTTGTCGTTAGATACTTGAATGTTAATGGTAACGTAGCGTCAAAGGATATTTATGTGAAGGTTACCAAGTCTTTAGTTGACGGAGTTGTTTATGAAAGAACTCATAAGATTGTTGCAGATGCTACAAAGAACTTCTTCTCTATTGATTTGAAGAGCATGACAGATAAGATGAGTGCTGAAAACCTAGCTGTATTCAACAGAAATGCATTGGTAAATAATACAACATTCACTGTAAAGGATGCTAAGGGCGATGTTGTTGCCGGGTTAAATGGTGCTAAAGCTGCTACCCTGGTCGCTAAGGGTATCACTCCTTCTTTCCTTGATAAGGATGGTAAAGCAGTAACAGACAAGATTGCTGCTGCTACTACTGTGAAATTCGCTATTGATAATGAAAAAGCTGCTTCTAATTTCAAAGTCAATACTCCGTATACTATTGAAGTAGTTTATGCAGGTGCTGATGCCAAATTAGCTGATGCTACTATTAAGTTGACTCTGACATTACCTGCTTTGAAGGATATGTTCGTTCATCAGGATGGTATTTGAGTTAATGATATCGCTAGTGCTTATATGGATGAAGCAGCTAATGAAGGTGGTTCTACTGCTGCAAACAAAGCTGCTATCTATACAATTAAGAATGCATTCAAGAACCTGGCAACAACTGTTGGTACTTCTACATTTGATGCTAACCTTGACAATGCAACCAAGATTGTTGGTGACTATACATCTTATGGCTTGGCAGAATTAAGCAATGTGACTTCTACTTCAGCGAAAGTAACTGATATTACTACATGGACTATTAGATTGAAAGATGATTTGAATACCGATGGTACAAAGGATTTAAATGATAACGGTACTCAGAAGGGTTACAAACAGAATCTGACTATAGTAATCAGTAATGTCAACTACTTAGGATACTGGTCTTATGGCGATGAAACTTATAGCTTCACATTGAAAGTTATGAGTCCGATTTTGGAGGGTAAAGTATACGCTGTAGGTAATGAGGTCGTTATTCCTTCTGCTTCTTTGGATGGATATACAATTAACGACAATCATATCAAGGCTCATACTTACAATACAGAAGTGGTTTACAGTATCTTCTCTGATACAGACAATGGTACTTGGAAGCGTAAAGAAATCAAAGCTGTAACATTTAAGTCTGGTAACGAAGAATTGTTCACAGTTCCGGTAAATGGTACTGAGTATAAAGCTGCAACTGGTACTCCGGGTAAGGATGATTACGTAGCAGCTAAGAACGGTTCTCTTACTATAACCAAGGTTTCTGGAACTAGCATTGATACTGAAGTTAAGACTAACATCAAAGTCACCGTAACTGATGCTTGGGGTTATGATCTTGATCAAGAAGTTCCCGTTAAGATTACGGTAAAGAAGGATTAATTTGATTATTTCTAAACTATAAAAATAAAGAGGTTGTGCCTGTTGGACACAACCTCTTTTTTCTATACAGATTTTACAGAATGTAAAAACCTTCTAATAAATACAAATCCAAAACTATTTACGAGGTTTAACAACCATCTTCAATGTAATAGTTACATCATGTCCATAGGAATCCTTACAATTAATAGTCAATGTAGAAGGAACATCTTGTTTCGGATTAGAGCCAATATCTGTTTTTATAGCTTCAAAGACATTTGCCTTAGTGAAATCAACTTTGAAGTAGTCTTCTTTACCAGTTGCATCAGAAGTCAACTTAGCACTTTCAATGCTCAGACTTGATCCATAAGCATCTTTAAGTGCTGTACTAAACAATTTATCTATAGCATTAGTACCCCAGATATGTGCAGTGGTAGGAGCGGCTGCATTATTGCCATAAGTCAAATTTGTTGAATAAGGCAAGTTAGCATTAGCAGCTAATCCTAAATTTTCGCGAGTAGCCCATGCCCAAGTATGTACTTCCGGTTTATAGAAGCAGCAGTAAACTGTATTAAATGTTGCAGCTTCTACTATAACATTTTCATATTCACCAGCACTATTTTTCTTTGAAGAAATCTTACCATAATTGTAAACAACCTTAGTTGCATGCTCTGTCTTATTATCAATATAAGATTTTACAACTTCAATGCTTTGAGCACCGTTTACTGTTACATCTTTATCTTTATCTCCATCTTTTACAGAAGAAGCAAATGTTACATTGTATTGGTCAGCTTGGCCCAACCCGAAATTAATCAAGTTTTCAATAGGCATTGCACCCTTAGAAGCTTGACTTGCAGCCCAATTATCAGCAATCATATAACAATTATAGATGCCGTCAATTACTTGTTTGTCTTTAATGGAGAAGCCTTGTGGTAAAGTGGTTGGAATTTCTTTAGTCATAGTAACATTTAACGTTGCTAATACAAATCCATCCTCATTCTTGATAGTCAATGTACCATTATATTCTTTACCGTCTTCATATTTCTTCCAGTCTACTCCAGTTGGTCTAGTATAAACTTTAACAACTTTGCTGAAATCAACTCTCTCCAAAGCAGCATTTAACATATAGTTTGTATCATAAATCTCATGTCCTTCTGAGTCTACAAAATATGCATGGAATACAGGTTGGTTATTATCAATCTTATCAGTAGTCCATGTGGCTTGATAAGGTGCGGATAATTTACTTAATGTAACAGCTTCTGCTTCTGATTTAGTCATATCTACAAGAGTTGCATCATTTGCAGATGGAGTTACTACCGTATTAACAGTTTCCCATGTAGCAGCTTCTTTACCTAATTTCACATAGAAAGCTTTACCATCAGGATCAACCAATGTACCATCATAGTTTACAGCATACACACGGAAACCAATGATATCATCAATGATATTATCTCCATTAATAGTAATTTCTGTAGAAGTACCTTCCACAACGGTATTTAATCCTGTATATTCATAAGAGTTCCAAGCATTGATTTCAGATGGAGCTGACTCTACAGCATTTTGGCTATCTAATGTAACATAAATAGCACGAATATTTTTAGGAGCTTCTACTTCATTATCTTTTGTTGACAATGAAATAGTCAATGCCTTACCTTGAACAGCTGGATAAACAGATTCTCTTTGACGATTATCACCTTGCTTAACGTTTGTATTTGATTTGTCTAAACCAATAACAGTAGTAGATACACCATTTTTCCATTCTAACTCTTTATATTCTACAGGAGTATTATTTTCAGAAGCAGAATAACGATTGTGTATTTTATTTACATTCTTTTCATTAACAAAGAAGTTCAATCCATTTTGTGGAGTATACGCCTGCCAATCCAGAGTTAAGTCATAAGATGAAATAACTTCTCTTGTTTCAGCGGTAGACAAGGTGTTATTTACCTGTACAGCAAAGAGAATAGCTTTAGTATCATTACCAACTTTGGTTTCTGTTACAGCAGAAAAAGCTTTTTCATCATAATTCTTTAAAGCAACTGTAACTTCCCATAATCCATTATTTCCTGCCGCACGGCTTAATAACCCGTTATATTTCTCAACTTTCTGAACAGATAAGAATTCATTCAGATTCTGTCCTTGGCTATTAGTCAAAGAAATCATTTCTGGAGTCAAGACTGCATTAGTCGGAGACACACGTACTACAAACTTATCTCCTGTTTGAATTTGATTACCTTTGGTGAAGGTAATGGCATTTGTAATACCTTCACTAAATACATTTCTTTTTCAATAGCAGTAGAAAAAGTCAGTCCATCGCCTGTAGGATTAGCAGAATACGAAGCCACCAGTTCTACACTAGTAACCATATCAGCAATCTTACCAACAATGTCTTCTACTTTCTTAGTAGCAGCATCAACTTTCTCTGCCATATCTTTTAATGCAGCATCTGTGGATTCTTCTACTTCCTTTTTAATGTCGCAATTTCTGCTTGAACAGCTTTGATCGCTTCTGCCTTTGCATCTGCAACAGCCTTGTCTGCAGCGGCTTTTGCAGCAGCGGCAGCATCACCAGCAGCTTTTGCAGCAGTTTCAGCGGCAGTTGCCTTAGCAAGAGCATCGCTTGCATCTTTTGCGGCAGTAGTTAAAGCAGCCTGCAAAGTAGCGATCTGAGAAGTCATGTCCTCCTTAGTCGCCAGTTTGTTAATTTGTTCCTGCAAATTGTCTATGTCATCATCATAGTCTTTACAAGATACAAATGTTCCTGTTGAAGAAACCATCAAGGCTCCGAACAGGATTGCACTTAAAAATTTTTGTTCATAATAGAAAAACTTTAAATTTATAAATTTAAAAACTCAAAATGTTTATTGTTATAAAAGGACTTAAT
>ENA-OQJB01000407-OQJB01000407.1-human-gut-metagenome-genome-assembly--contig:-NODE-407-length-22292-cov-6.454591_pt1 | contig 22292 bp, 20 predicted proteins | sample MGYA00242599_ERZ504765 | MGnify/ENA primary metagenome ERZ504765 (study PRJEB26092, sample SAMD00036354) | human gut metagenome | host: Homo sapiens | study: EMG produced TPA metagenomics assembly of...
ATAGAGTAAAATGCTCGCATCTATCATTTCTGGCAAGAGAAGATAAAGTGAAATGCTTGCATTTTCTAATGATTATTATGGAATGATTTTTAGGGCAACACAATCCGTCGAATTATTTTGCGCTTACCAAATAAGAGAGTGTATCTCTTTTAACACACTATTAACTATTAACAACGTAGCCTTATCAATTCCAATTATTATAAATAAATATGAAATATAGATATTTCTGGAACAACCCCCAACCGACCAGAAACATGTGTAGTTCCGATTCCTGTATTTACGTATATTTTTGTCTTTGAATTTAATTCATACATTCCGCTGACATAATTTTTAGCGAGGTTTGTAGAAGAGATAGCTTTTTGATTAATAGCAGGAATAAACGGGATATTAACTTGCCCGCCATGACTATGTCCGCTCAACACTAAATCATAAGGGTATTCTTGAAAAGAGTCTGCTGTATCTGGCTCATGTATTAACAGAATATTGTAATTCGAATCATATATCTTTGTAGAATCCGGCATATATACATTTCCCAGCATACTATCATCTAACCCTGTAAATAATATTTTTTATCTGAATCAGTAGTCACATACCAATTTTCATTTTTCAGCACAGTAAATCCTGATTGCTGCATAATATTTTCATACTGTCTGGCAGCTCCACCACCGCAATCGCGATTCCCCCATATTGCTATTTTATCATATGTTGCATTGATTTTTTGTAGTTCTTTTATGATATGTTCATCATCATGATACTTGGCATAATTGTCATACAAGTCCCCTGTAAACACAACAACATCTGGATTTTGCTTATTGATATAGTTTACAACCTTATCCAGGTTCTTATAATTAAAATCCGCTTTTATATGCGTGTCTGAGAATTGAACAACTTTAATAAAATCAGAAGTTTTTTCGTTTAAATATAATTGATTTGATGCAATACGATACGGTTCGATTTTAAAAGCATAAAACACACAACTTCCAATCAAAATAAGAAGTGTGAAGACTGTTCCAAAAAAATTTTCAAAAATCTTATCATAAAGATCTATCCTTCCCATAAATTATCTTGCTCAAAATAAAAGCTGCTTGTGACATTTATGTTACAAAAAATGTGGCATAAAGAAATATATAATCTTTAAACCACAATGTTTTTTAACTTACAATCTTCCAGTTACTTGCCTTACAAATTGTCAATTTATGCTGGACATCTGTGTGGTTTTGGCCTGATTAGTAACAAACTTTACAATTGCATTAACTATTACAGCCAACCATTGCATCTTAAATCTAAAGCTATAGCAAAGAATACTAATGTCTAAAATTACATCCAGGTAACCAACCCCAGATTCTGACATTCCATATGTATACTCACTCTACACTAATTCCAGCATATGCCCATGTCTCTCCGTTATCCTTTGACTCAAAGCGAATTCCCTGGATTTCCCCAGCTCCTGTTAAAAGCTTTATAGTCAGGATATCCTCTTTCTTTTTCGGCATCTCACAGTATTTATAATTTTCTATGGTAAAGTTAAGTTCTTTTGCCAAAGGCGGTAGCTCTGTCACAGTCTCCAAAGGTAGCTGAAGTTCCGTAAAGGTTGTACCTCCATCCCTGGTGACATAAAGGCTGGAATGGGACTGGGAAGCTCCTGTCAGCCCTGCAAACCCGAAATTTTTATCAAAGAATTCCAACCCCTCTGTTACCCCAAGATTTCCGCCAAAGGGATTCTGGTTTGCCATTTCCCATGTGTCACCGCCATCCGCAGTTTTTTCCAACTGGTAAAATCTGCTTCCCGCCGCCGCATCAGCCACCACCAGACGCCATCCTATCTTATCATCTAAAAAGAAATACATACTGCCGTCTGTCTGATCTACTGTCCAGCTTTCCACATCTTTTACCTCATCCATCTGTTCTTTATCTAACACTTCCTGGCTGATATATTCTGGTTCCATCATATAGCGAACAGGAGTGATATCTTTCACAGCTGGCATGTGAAGAGAAACCTCAAATCCCACAATTTCTCCGCCATTGAAAAGTTGTGTAAAATTTTCACTTCCTTGATCAACACCATCTCCGTCTGCATCACCGGGAAGATAACGCAGCCCGTCCATCACTCCGAAAGACCGGCGCCCATAATATACAAGTTCATAGGTCTCATTTTCCAAAATTGAAGACCACATTTTCACCTGATTTTCGCTGTCTGCTTTCTCCAGTATCCGGAGCATTGGCTCAAAACGCATATCGGCATTATAATCGGCATTGGCTTCTCCGTTCACCCAAACAATAATCTTCTCATTTATCTTTCTGTCATAAGTAATCAGATATGTCTTTTCTGTTCCTTTTTATTTTTCCGTAAAGAAAGGTATCTAAGGTCTGAACTTTCCCAGTCTCATTAAAGGACATCTTAAATCCATTTACCACATAAAGATTTTTCGGCATCTCAAGCTTTTCCTCTAAATCCGTCAGAATTCCTTCGATACCATCTTCAAAGAAGTTATCGTGGACAAAATCTACTTCCCTTTTCTTCCATAATTCATCAAGCTTCCATGACAAATGCCCGTTGTACGGAATTGCTGAATAAATGATACGCCCGCCAAAATAGATTGTACCAAGCAACGCAAGAAAAATCTCTATTCGTAAAAGAACTTTATTCTCGAGCTGAGATGTTTGCTGCATCTTTTTCCTTGCAATCATCCATAGTACAGAACTAAGCAAAATTCCAGACAGACTAATCAGCAAAATCAGCAAATGCCTTCTCAGCCCACCATACTGACATACATACCATGCCTGATATAAAAACAGCAGGTAAAAACAAAGACTGATTTTCCCACATAATTTATAAATATTCTTCATACACCCCTCGATTCTTTCATTTTTGTCTCTTCTAACATGATGTGTCAGTCATATTTGGGCAACTTTATCATATTCCAAAGATAACATGTAACTGTAATCATTTGAGATATGTCCATCCATAAATCCAATAAATGGATTTATGAATTGGAAAAGGGATTCTTATTTGATCCCTAACATTTATTTCAATCTAATAATTACTCTAAATTGATATTAATGTGATTTTTATTTTTTATAAATGTAATAAATTGCTCCTCTGTACCAAAACTAAATTCATCGCCATTAATTACAAGCCCTTTATTACCATATCCTAACCAACAAAGATTCTTTTTGATATTACAACAGGTTATATTCTTCCATTCAATAATGGTTCTATCGTACTTTCTTATAATTTCCAGCTTATCGTCATAAAAGTTATAAGTTACTTTCTCTTTATACCTTTTATAAGAATAATTTGAATCTAATTTTAAAAATATTTTCTTAGTATAACTTATTGTCCAATAATATAAAAATATAAAAGTTATTGCAATAAGCGGAATACTATAGATCCATTTGTCTGATCCAATCAAAGTACAAACTATAATTCCAATAAATACTTCAATGATTATAAAGTGACGACTCAGATCAGCCAATTCCCTTTTTCCATTTTTATTTTCATATTTTAAATTTTGATAATAATATTCTATCACCGCTTCATCATACAATGTATGATTTTGTAAAATGACATCCACTTTAATTTCTTCCTTTCCATACTCTACTCCAATCTTCTCCAGCTAATGTGTTTAATTTAATAAATCTTTTAAAATCTTCTATATCTCCGATAACAAAATTTTCTTTTCTTATAAAAATAAGTTGATTAATAACGCGAATCCAGCAATACTCTTTTATGGTACCAATTTCCATAATTTCGATAAAAGACACTATTATTTTCCTACCGCTTTCCGGAACTAAAACATTAATCTCATCTTTTTTTATTGTCATAATTCTTTTTCCAGTTCCATACTGTTTTAAAACCGTTTCCATTTGTATATAAGTCGCTAGTCTCAGATAGATATTATTTACCAATATCACAGCACAAACAAATAATATCATCATAGTCATAATCATTTCTCTTTCAATTTTATTACATAGACAAAATGAAAATATAATCACTGCTCCACAAAAGAATAATAGTATCCTTCTGTACTTTCTATTTTGGGTTTGATAATATAGAAAAAAGAGTTCTTTGTTCCACTCATAATGTATTTGAAATAATATATCCATTATGTTTTTCTCCTCAACTTATGTACTAACTTATTCTATACCGAAATAATACTCAAAAATATTTTTTCCGCATTCTACTGCGTTCCCTGCCTCATACCCATTTACAATTCGAACTGCTACTGCTATTTCTGGATCATCAGCAGGTGCATATCCTATAAATAGACCATGATCCGGTCTATTCTTAACTTCTTGAGCTGTACCTGATTTTCCTGCAACCGATATTGGAAATCCATCAAATATCCCCGTGCTTTGAGCATATAATTCCATACCTGCATGGACTCCTTCCCAGCTTCTTTTATTGATTTCAATCTGGCTTTCCACTTTCGAGCTTGTTTCTACCCCGTCAATTTTGTCAATTAATGACAATTGGAAACTAGTACCTTCGTTCGCAAGTGTTGTTACATACCTTCCCAATTGGACTGTAGAAAAATTATTTGTTCCTTGTCCGATAGCTGATGGAATAGCATAATTATCAGTTATCTTAGGTTTACTTTCGGTTAACTCAATTCCACTTTTTTCATCTAAATCAAACATTTTCGCGTACTCTTGTATATAATTTAGTGCCTGTTTATCCGAAAATTCATCATTGTCTATCATTCCTAAACGATATGACACTTCACATAAATAATCATTACATGAATTCTTCAATGCACTATCTACACCGTTAACAGCCCCATGCCCTGCATGGTTCCAGCATTTTAAAGGTGGATCTACTTTATCAAACACTCCATCGCATTCAACCATGGTTGACTCATCTATTACCCCTTCTTCTAATCCCGCAATAATTGTAACAGGTTTAAATGTTGAGCCTGGTGCTGATAACTGTTGTGTTGCACGATTAAATAAGGGTAATGATGCATTATTATATATTTTATAATAATATTTGTTATCCATTTGGTTTGCTAAACGATTATTATCATATCCCGGATAAGATACACATGCTAGCACTTTTCCTGTTGCGGTTTCTGTAACAACTGCTGATCCAGAGCATGGATCTAACGCTAAATCCGCTGGCGTAATTTCAAGTTTCTGTATTTTTTAATTAACAAATCAAAAGTGGTAATTAGCCCTCGATTCCAGTTTTCGTAATCCTCGTCTTCCGGATTTAAAAATTGCTGTTCATATAATAGCCTAACGATATCATCTGGCAATATCTCATCGTTGAGTACCAGGTATTTATTTATTAACTCATCAAACTGACTATTTTCCTGTAATTCATTTACTATAAAAGAGACCAATGATTCATAGATTTCATCTTTGTTCAAGTATTCTTCTTCTGACGCAATTATATCTGAATTTATGTTTCCAACACCAATTTGGTCATACAAATACTCTTTCATTGATAATTCGCCTTTTTCCCATTTTTCAACTAATTCTTCATTATTGTTCTTGTTATTTATAATGTTCAAATTCTCAATGATAAAACTCTGGTATTCTTGATTTTCAATTCCCAATTCATTATATTTCGTTGACAATTCTCTCAAATCTTTTTCAATACCTTGAACCACTTCACTTTTCTTTTTCAGAAAAATTTGAAAAAACTTTCTTTCTAATTCCGAAGCATCCTCTTCTCTTAATTGTTCTAAATCAATAACGCCATTGTTTAAAAGTGCAATATACACATCATATATTGGAATTTTTATTTCAGTAGTATCATCTATCCCTTTTTTATCAAAAGTTTTTGTATTAATCAGATGTTGCACTAATATATCGGCAATCTTCCTTTCTAATGCTTCATATGTTTTTTTCTGTAATTCAACATCTATGCTTAAATATACGTCTTTTCCTGCTCTCGGTTGCTGTATTACTCCAAGATCTTGTGTCGTTCTCCCTGTATTATCTACATATACTTCCTTTTTCCCATCTGTTCCTTGAAGAACTTGATCTAAATATTGCTCCATTCCAGATTTACCCACTATGGAATTAATGGTTAATTTACTATCATCCCTTTCTTTTAACTCCTCGGATGATATAGTGCCTGTGTATCCTAATATAGAGGAACACGCTTCTCCTCCTTCATACACTCGTATTGTATCCTGTTTAATATCAACTCCTGAAATATCATATTGATTTTCCATAATGGCAGCAACAGTTTCATCTGATACATCTTTTGCCACTGTTACTGAAAGATATTTTTGATATGCCTGTAAAGATAATGCGTAGCGTATATTTAAAATATCAAGTAGATCACTTTTTTCAAACTGTTGCGGTAATCCATAATCTTTTTTTCTTTATCTGTATACTTCTTCTCTCCTTGCGCAAAAACACAGAACTTATCTGATAAATAAGAGACTATTTCATCTGCTGTAGAATTTCGTTCCTTAGCTTCCATATCGTCGATGTTCGCTTTTCCATATACATCTGCTTTAAATCTTTGAAGCCAAAAATCATCTACAGAAAATTGGAAATTACCGTTTGGATCTATTATAATTTTTAGACTAGTTTCTATGCTATCTCCTTTACTTTTTATAATACGAATCATCTGATAAATTTTTGAATTCAAATTCAACTGTCGCTCTCGATCTGAATTATAAGTTTCTTGATCTTCGAATGTAACCGAATTAGCTAACTTATTTGTAGCAAGTGGTTTGCCATTACGATCATAAATATTTCCTCTTGCTCCAGATAGTACAATTTCTCTTTTCGTTTGTAAAATAAAATTATTTTCGTATTCTTGTCCTTTCACAATCTGTAATTGAAACAACCGTACTATTAAAATCGAGAACATTATAAAAAAAACAATTAATAGGACTAAACTTCTTGGTATTTTTAATTTCTTCATAATTTATTTTCTGAATTTCCAAAGAATAATCTCTGAAGTACTCCTTTTTAATATTTCCTCCCTGCATTTGTATGATTATAAATTTAAAAAATCATTGCGATTGTAGTTGATTATATAAATAAAAAGCATCATTTACATGAAATGGTTCTGTATTATGATTTCCTTCTGCATTTACTGTTATAGCAATATATTTTCGACCATTAACAATCGCTTCTGAGGCTAAACAAAGCCCTGCCTCATCTGTATAACCTGTTTTTCCTCCCACAATTTCACCCTCATCCAACTCCCATTGATCTCGTAGTTTAAACATACTACTATAAAAAGTAAAACCACTTAAATGCTGGTCTGTCGGCGCAACAAAATAACTTTTTGACTGAAATATATCATTAAAAGTTTGATTTTTTAATGCATACTGTAAAAGAATTCCTATATCTTTTACTGTAGTATAGTGAGATTCATTATGTAATCCTGTTGCATTCATAAAATGTGTATTATTCATTCCTAAATCTTTAGCTTTCTCATTCATTAGTTCTACAAATGCTTGTTCTGAACCAGCAACATACTCCGCTAAAGCAATTGAACACTCTCCCCCTGAAGGCAAAATGTTTCCATACAATATGTCAATTATTTTTGCATTTTCACCAGGTAGAAAGCCCGCCATTGACGCATTTTGGGCATATAGTTCATCAAATATTTCTGGCTCTAATGTAATAGTTGCTTCCAAATTGTTTATATTTTCAATTGCTAGAATACATGTCATTATTTTCGTTAATGATGCTGGAAATATTTTTTCATCCTGTTGAAATTGAAATATAACTTTACCGTCATCGAGACTGATTACAATTCCAGCACTACTATGTAGCTGGTCTAAATCCAGTTTCCGCTGTTGCGTCTGAATAACTAATGGTTTTACTGTTTCTTCAGATTTTTCTTCTATTTTCTCCCTCTCTTGCGGATTGAAAATTTTTAATAAGACTAACAAACTGATAAGTATTATAAAAAGCAAACTTTCTATTATCCAAATTATCTTTCTATTTTTCTTTTTATTTTTTCTTCTCTTACTCATATATACCTTAATCTTCTTTCTATAACCTGATAACTAAATATTCTTTTACAAAACCACACGCGTAAGACTTATAGCTAATAAATCTTTTTATTTTACATGTGTCATATTTAGAAGTATATATATAACACCACGAATCTTACATACGTAAGACATTTATAATATTACATCCGTAAGATTGGAATGTCAATATATTTTTTTCTATTTCATATTCTACGTGATCATGTTATTTGACATTTTGCAAATTACCTGCATTGATTTTAATTCATCAAATATACCTTAACTTTAAACGAAACATGTCTATAATAATTGAGGGCAGAATCGCAAAAATACGAATCTGCCCTCAATTATTATAGTGCAATGCTTAGATATATAATTTAACTTGTTGAAATTCTTTTTCAATACTCTTCGTATACTGGAATATCTAATTCAATTTTCTGTATTTTATTAGACAAATATTGACAAGTTCCATCGCCATACGGCTTAATGACAATTTCATTTTTAAAAGCACAATCAGTATTCCTATCTGGCCATACAGCATCAACATATAGCGTGAGTGTTCCCTCACTATTATCCAAATAATCTACTACTTCACCAAAAGGGGATGTTCCTCGATAAAAAAAGGTTCCACTATCATAGGTATTACTTTCCATATCATATCCACAATGCTTTCGCAATTCTTCTATTGTAACAGGTAAACAAGCTATCATAACATTTTCATATATTTCTGCTGAAATTCTCCCTGAATCTTTCTTTAATTGTTCACCTGTATGTACCTGATATAAATCCTCAAACAATCTAGGTAATAATATCGTTTCTACATTACTTTCGTCCCAATTTTGAGTAAGAAAATTATAGTTCAAATAGTTAAATACAGAAACATATTGATCAGTTAAAATTCGCAATGTATCCGATAACGGTTTTACACGATAATATTCTTTTAGTGCTGCATGTGCAACAATATACTCATATGAATAGATTAGATATCCTTTAGATGTATATTTTATTTCAGCAATATTATTCGCTGTTCCGTTTGATATTTCAGCTTGTTCTCCTTTTTCCCAAGTAAGAGTCATTGTAAAAGATTGCAACACTTTATTTCGATAAATAAAAGTTTCAGAACGAAAAGAGCCATCATTATTTACCTCATATATTGTAACATCTGTTTCTCTATCCTCTGAATAATCCAGATAAAAGTCTTCCACTTTTTCATAATTTTCCATATTCATATTTTCAGCCACACATACCAAACCATTTTCGCCAAAACGCTTTTTTATCTTTTTTACTTCCTCTCTTGAAATACTCTGATATCCTGTTGTTTGATCAATAATTGGATGATAAATATCCTTACATTGAGTTACTATTTTTAATAATTGATTTCGAAGTTCTTGCTTCTCTTTTTCTGTTAAAATACATTTCGTTTCTTCTCTAATAAATGGATTTTGGATATTCTGTTCTTCTTTTTCTTCTAACTGTTGATATACTTTCCAATTGTCTTCATTACCTTTTTTTCTTGTATCTTTTCTTTGCAACTGGTCAAAGCATATAATATAATCAATATTGTGAGAAGTATAATCATTATCTTCCACTTTTTCTGCATTTTTTCTTTCTCCTTAATATTACATTTGTAAGACAAAATATAATATTATATGTATATAACTATAAAGTCAAGATTATTAGTATAAATTCAAAATTTAGATATTCTGAATACAAAAATTTAAAGTTCTATATATTTTAAGTAAAAATCTATAGTCAATTTATACGCCTTTTAATTTCCCTGTCTACAATTTTTTAATCACTAAATTTTTCCTTATGCCACAAATAATTGCGTAAAGGAAAAGATATCAGTCAAAACAATCTCCATTTAAAGATTTTTAAAAAAATTTATAAAAACACTACTTTAACAACAGACTTGTGAAATATTATACTCCACAAGTCTGCCTGTTTCCTTTTATTATGTTTATTAAGTGCCTGTATAAAATAGCACTTCTTATTCTCTTTATTTAAATAATCCCATATCCAAGAATAGTTGCACTTCCAACAGAATATGAATGTTTCCAAACCCCTCGGACATTATTACCACCAATGTTAGTACCTGTATTTCCTTCTACTGTATAAATGATTCCACCTTCATATTTTTCCACGATTCCCACATGATCCGATATGCCATCTCCATTCCAATCAAAAAATACCAAGGAACCTGCACTCGGAATGCCGCCTGTTTCCTGCCACTTTCCATGACTTTTAAACCAAGCAATCCCGTTTTCGCACAAAGAAAACTTCGGCATTGCACCAGATTCTATCAACCCGGCTTGTTCCCCACACCAACTGACAAAGCAGGCACACCATTCCACATAAGAGTCAAATCCATACCATCTCCAGTATTTTTCCCCATTACTACTCCCAACTTCCTGTTTTGCCACTTGCACAATCTGTCCATTTCCAAATATTCCGCCAAAGATACCACCTCCAGAATAGTATCTCTGAACATGAGGAACATATTGAGGATCTCCATATCTTGGCCAACCAAGTGCCGCCGCCTTCTCTTGGCTAAACTGCAATGCATTTTCCAGACTATATCCGCCATAATGTTCTAACGCCCATCCAATATAACCATTTCCGTAATTATATCCTTGCCAACTGAGTTGTAGCCTGCTGATATCTAATGGACTTTCACATCCTGCCTCTCTTACACAATCTGCATAATATTGTACCCCTACCTGTATGGAATACTCTGGATCTTGAATCGCCCCTGGACTATTTGGATATCGGGTATTGTACGGACATTCACTTGCCTGCATGGGATCTGTTCCGCGTCCTCCGGATTCCTGCATCATGATTGCTTGGATTGAAGGTACATATTCTGAAATTCCATACTGTGAAGCATACCTCTGAATGGTAGATGTATAAGCCAGTACCTCCTGACTTAGTGGCTCCGCACTACTACTCCCAGAACTTCCTGCAATTCCACCAATCACCCCAAGAACAATCACCAACAGCACAACAATCCAGCCGCCTGCCGCCAGAAAGGCTCCTAATGATTTTACTGCGGTAACTCCCGTTTTAACCGCTGTTTTTATTCCAGATACTGTCCGTTTAGCTGCCTTTGCAGATTGTGTTGCAGCCTTTTTCCCTTGGACAGCTAATTTTTTCCAGAACGGTAAACATGTTCTGCCTGTTTCTTTAATTTTGACGCTTCCTTTGAAGTTTTCGCTGTATGTGCTTGTTTGATACGATTTGCAGAATCTCTCAAAGGGTTCGCACTTTTTACCTCTGCAATGTTCTCTCTCGCTACTCCTGCCGCCCTTTTGTTTACCGCTTCTTTTGTTTTGATTCGTATATCAGTTTGAAGTTCTGTTTGTGAATTTCCTTGAGTTCCACTGTTTCTACTCTGTTCAGCAGTACGATCAGCATTTTTACTCCTTCGTTCTTTGATGACTCTCTCGGTCTTCTCTGCCATTTTTTTTGCCGCTTTTTTACTACCTTGAGAAACGATGGTTTCCCCTTTACTGGCCGACCACTTGATTCCTTCTTCCAGCCGGTCAGAAGCATACTGTTCCGGAGACTGTTTGGGAGAAAAATGGGAACCGTCATGCGTAGATAGCAGGGAACGTTCTGCAGATTTTAAAGTAATATCCTTGATCAATTCTTTGGGAAGCTGTTTGGCATGTTCCCGGACTTTCAACGTCCGGTCTACCTCTTTTGTTTTAATATCTGCCTTATTCTCCTCCTTTATCGTTCCACCTGTTTTTCCTATCTAACAGTTTCTGCATATCTTTTTGTGCTTTCTGTACCAGTGGGTGCTTCTCATAAGCCTCCACAAGTGCAATTAAATCCCGCTCCACCCCATTTCCTTGATATAAAGGATAGTGGATATCACTGTACTCAGGCACATCTGGATCATGTAAAATAAATCCAATCCCAACCCCCATACCGGATCTTTTCTGTTCCATTTTCTGGTATATCCGAAAGGCTTCTTTTAATGTAGCGCACTCTGTCACTTCTCCCATTGTTTCAAATTCCATGCATTCAGCTGTATAAAAAGATATTTTCTTTTCCTGTACATCTTTTATCACATTTACACACCCTTTCTCTATGAATCAAAAACCGTTACACAGTCCCCCATGTAACGGCTTTCATATTTTTTGATTCAATTATGACGTACTGTAAAACACATTTGATGAACGAACCTATGCTATACAGCTTTCAAACTTTCTCCTGGTTTTGTTGTCATCAGTTGGTACAACTTTGTATTCCTTGGGAATGTATTTTCAAATGGAACCAGATTTCCAGAACAGCGTATCAAACCACTTCCAGCTTTCACATTTGTGATATATCCTAACTGGTTGTCGGAAATGTTCAAAAGTCTTGCCAATTCTTCCCGGTCCGTACTTGCCTGGTTCAGCATAACTAAAAACTCACTGTTTGCGAGCATGAGTCTTGCCGTATCGGAACGTAGAACCTCATCTACATTCTGGCTCATGGCATTCACGAACCCATTATACTTTCGGATACGCTTCCATAACTTATAAAAAAATTCTGCACTGTATGGATAGCGGAATAACAGATAAAACTCATCACAAAAGATCCAGGTCCGTTTCCCTTTTTTCCAGTTCTGGATCACACGGTTGAAAATGGCATCCAGTGTTACCAACATGCCAAGGGGCATGAGCTGGGAACCCAGTTCCCGGATATCATAATCCATGATACGGTTCTTCGTATCCACATTTGTTTTATGTGCAAACGTGTTCAGACTTCCACTGGTAAATAATTCTGCTGATAAGGCAAGAGCTCTTGCTTCTGGCTCTTCCTGCAGCATCAGCTGTCGGTATAAGTCCTTTAAAGTCGGCACTTCCTTGGTATAACTGCTGCGGATATAATCACGGTAAGTATCAGCTGTACAGCGGTCAATGATGGATTTGTCCTTTGCTCCCAGATTACCTGCCCCTACCAACTGTTCAAAAACAGACAATAGAAATTCTGATTTTTCAATCAGTGGATTGGTATCATCCCCATAGCTGCTGTCCATATCCATAGCATTCAGATGCATTCCAGAAGTTGCCGATACTTTTACAACTTCTCCCCCTAATGCTACTGTCAGATTTCCAAATTCGGATTCCGGATCTAGAATTAGGATGTCATCCTCCGTGGCAAGTGCTAATGCAACAATCTCTTCTTTGGCAGAAAAACTTTTTCCGGATCCACTGACTCCTAAGCGAAAACTGTTGCCATTCAGCAGTTTCTTCCGGTCCACAACGATCATATTTTTGCTGACCGCATTCTGCCCGTAATAAATCCCTCCTTCCTGCATGATCTCCTGGGTATGGAAAGGAATCAGGACAGCCGTAGACTCTGTGGTCAGGGTACGCAGGGCATTGATCTTTCGTGGTCCGAAAGGCAGCGCCGTATGCAGACCGTCCATTTGCTGCCACCGCAGAGTGGACAGCTGACACAGATTTTTCCGTGCAATGGATTTCAAGGTTTCCGTATCTGAGTTCAACTCCTTATAACTGTCTGCCATATGCACAATGGTCAACACCCCGAACATCATTCTCTGATCTCTAGTGGTCAGGTCATTTAACATCTCCTTTGTTTCGGTTCTCTGCAACTCCATCTCATACGGAATGGTTGCAGAAAAGTTATTGTTTTCGTTCTGCCTTCTCTGCCAGTTGGTCACATTAGTTTCTACACCAAGCAGTTTGTTCTGTATCTCACGGACTGCTTCATCCGTAGGGACTGGCAGGATATCAATCGACAGCATTAAGTTTCTGCTCAAATCACAGAGTTCCGATACCATGCTGTCCCGGACGTAAGTGGCATAATCCTGCATATACAAAACACGCCCATATCGCCCATCAATCTTAAAATGATCCTGCAGGAACTCCATAGAATCTGGTGCAAACCAGTCTTTAAAATCATGTCCTCTTTTTACAGCTTCCTTAAAATCAAACTCTGCTGTCGCAGAAACATCTTCTTTAAAGAAGTCACGGAAAATCTTCAGACGCTCTCCAGCATCCAGTTCTTCCCCAATGGAAGATAGTTTCGCCAGGTGTGTGGTAATATCTGTTCCCACACGTGCGAAGTAGGTCCTTGCCTCATCAATGTTCTTCTTATGGACACTGATCGTCAGATACCGTTCCCGAAGAATGCTGTTGTTGGTATCACTGATCTTGGATAACAGCATTTCATTGTATTCTTTTCGGTATTCATCCAATCCGTCCTCTTTCATAGGGATCAGAATGGATCGTTCAAATTCTGCCTTATTGATGCGGCGGTTATTAATGGTAAGTTTGGCAGATGCGCCGGAGTCCAATGCATTTAAAAGCTCGGAATAATCCAGAAACATTTCTGTCTTATCCTCTTTGCTTGCAATGGAATAATTGATATCCGTAAAACGGAACGATTTTGAAAACAGCCTGCCGGACTGAAAGATGCCATCCGGCCAGATTCGTTGTATCGGGATTGCCTGCTGTACAGACTTCGGAATCTTAAATTTTTCTTTTTCTAGTTTTAGTGTACGATGCAGCGTTTTAATCAACCGCATCCCCCCTTCCTTTCTTTTTTCTATTTTTGCTTCTCTTTCGTTCTACCAGCTCCGTTCCATTTCTGAAGGAACGTGTTCCGATTTCTATTGTCTCTTCCAGACATTTCAGATAGAGATTCTCCGATTGAAACACCAGCTTTTTGGGGCATAAAATCTCTGATTTTAACCACACCCATACGAACTTTTCCAGTGTCATCTGGTGATAGCGGAAAAAACCACATCCCGCAAAAGGGGCTGCAGCAAAAACACTCAGCCATCCGGCAATCTCCGTTCCACAGGTATCTTTTGTCCCTAGATAAACACCTACTGCCGCAGCAATGGCCAATACAGAAAAGAAACACTGCCGCATGCTCAGCCCAAAGAAAAAGGACTCCTGAAATTCCTGGATCTCTTTGTTCATTTTTACTTCCATTTTGTCAATACAAATAACAGAAAATAAGCCAGGGGACGGCCTTTTCTGTCATAACTCCTTTCCTTTTGTATTCCCACATTTTACCGTTCCATTTGATTTCGTTTTTTCCTTTTCGGCACTTGGCTCTTTTCTTCAAGTTCCGGATGATCCTTATAAAAACGTTTCATTCCTTCTGGATCTAATTCCTCCAGCCGCTTAAGATCAAATGCCACTTTTGCATAGGTACAGAATCCAGAATGTCCTCGCTCTGAAAGAATTTTACCCAACTTATGTTTTTGAATAAATTTCAATTTTTCCTTACTCCCAAAGTCCTGGATAAATGCCTCATGAACATCCGATCTCTCAAACGGTAAATTTATCGTTAGATCACTAAAGATTCCCATACACCATCCTCCTTTGCCAGCATTCCAATATACAGACCTTTTCCTGCATAGTAAGTGCCTATCTCCAGTTTGATTTCTTCATGTCCCATTTCCCAATCGTATCCTAAAATTGGTTGTTCTTTCATACTCCTGCCTCCTTACTTATAATCCCATGATTTCTTTTACAATCCGGTCCGCTGCTTTAATTGCCCCTACCAATACTAATAGGTTAAAGATCAGCTCTGCCACATAATTCCACACAATATTCACCGCAGATAAACTGCTGTCTGCGATTGCCGGCGGACTGGCAGCAAATACAGAAAAAATAATGCAGGCAAGTGCAATGATTGCTCCTTCCATACAAACCCCTGCATAGGAACGGACAAAGTTCTTCCCTATGTTCTGTGTGGGCTCTCCTGCAAAAGTCGCAATGGGAATGGGTGCTATGGCTGTATACATATACAGCTTGAACATCCTTCCATACACGGTCAAGATCATAATAAATGACAGGACTGTAATAAACAGGCTGCCAAGCAGTGTAACAATCCAAAGAGGAATAGAATCTAATAATCCTACACTTTCAATCTTCTCCACCATTTCAGCCGGAAGTTCGATTACATCTGAATCCCCACCAAATCCTGAATTTTGCATGATTGTAGATACCATTCCCTGTATGACAGAAAAAAGTGCCATCATCAATTCCAGCCCATACCCTACTGCCCCTTTTGCCAGTGCAAATCGAATAAACAATTTCACCGCATGCTCTGGCTTTTTTACGTCCAGATAGCTGCTACAGGTTTTCACTACACTGATTGCAAAAAAAGTACTAAAAGTCCATACCCGATTCCTTTTAGAGCATCATGAATGGTCAGCATCACACTCCAGATATCTCCGCCTTTAAAGGTTTCCGGGCTTTGCGTTAAAAGCTGCCAGATTTCTGACAGCTTAGAATTCCATGTTTCTAACGCATTGTTTAGATTTTGAACGATCCAGTTATCACTTTCCAAGTAGCATTTCACCTCCCTGTTGTTTCCATTTACAGACAGGGAGAACAGCACAGTGTCTGCTCTCCCGCTGTACTGCTGATATCAGATTACACCATGATCAAATCCAAAATCTCTTTTGCAAAGGTAATAATGACGCCGCCTGCTAAAGTCAAAAATCCATTTGCCCTCTGGCTTGGATCATGCGATTTTAAAGACAAGCCGATCTGCACCACACCAAATCCTAACAAGATCAAGCCAATCGCCCGGATCAAGGAAAAAATAAAATCAGACAAGTTATTCACCACTGCTAATGGATCTCCTGCAGCCAGAACAGGGGTTGTACACCACATCATGGCGAATACGATTACTGCATAGCTGACAAAAAATCGTTTTTGTACACCACTCATTCGCAAAGGCTTCGTCTTCGGATTCTTTTTCTTAAACAATTTCTGCATCATATGCACGATACACATTCCTCCCATCTAAAAAGGCTGCTCTTTGCCGAGGATGTCCTCTTCACAGAGCAGCTCATAATCATCTAAGCGTTCAATATCAATATTCAAATCATCATGTGACCTCGGAGCTTTCGCATAGTCATACGGAGGCGCACCGCCATCCTCTGTCCATTTCACATTTGGATGTTTCTTTAAATTATATTTGTCATCCAGCATGGGACGTTCTCCTCGGACAAACAGGATTGCTTTCCGATTATCCAGTAAGCGGATCTCATCCGGTGTAAAAAGTTCCCGCCCTGTCTGCTGATAATTCGTAGAATAACTTCCGTTTCGTCCTTTTGTCTGTCCATAAGTATTCGTATCTAAAGTTTCTTTTCCCAACAGTTCCGAAATGTATTTATGGCCCTCTTTTTCGTTGCCTCCCAGATATAAAAGTTCATCGCAATTACCTACCAAGCTTTCCCATGAGTCCTTAAATAGAGCTTTCATTTGCGCCATATTCTGGATGATGATACTACAGGAAATTGCACGTGACCGCATGGTAGCAAGGATCTTATCAAAATCATCCGGTAAGGCTACATTCGGCCACTCATCCATGATACAGTGGACGGGTACCGGCAATCTCCCTCCATATTTCCGATCTGCTACATAATATAGCGTCTGGAACAGATTGCTATAAATCATGCCTACCAGATAGTTCAAAGAAGTATCGGCATCGGGAATACAACAGAACAATGCCACTTTCTTTTCTCCGATGCTTGCCAGATCCAGCTCATCCGTGCAGGTTAAATTTGCAATCTCTTTCAGATTAAATGCAGCCAGCCGGACACCAACAGAAATCAAGATAGACTTTGCTGTTTTTCCCGCTGCCTGCTTGTAAATCTGATACTGTTTCACCGCAATGCTGTCCGGCTTTCTCATTTCTAACCTTTCAAACAAGATATCCAGAGGAGACTGATATTCCTCATCCTCTTCCTTAACCTGGGCACTGCCTAACATCTCCATGATCATAGGGAAATTCTGCTCTTCCGGCGGTGCCTCATGTAACAGGTACAGCATCAGAGCCTGCAACAGCGCGGTTTCGCTCTTCTCCCAAAATGGATCCGATGCCTGTGAACCTTTCGGTGTGGTATTGCGGATCAGGTTGTTGATGAGTTTTAACACATCCTTGTCATCATGGACATAACAAAATGGATTATAACAAAAGGAGGTATCCGGGTTGATCAGATCAAACACCCGAACCTCATATCCCATCCGTTCCAGCAGTCCACCCGTTTTTCGGAGCAGTTCCGCTTTAGGATCTGTAATAACCATAGAACATCCCCTGACACTTTCCCCTTGTGACAGGCAGCACTGCATGATATTAGGGATTGCATAGGTTCTTGATTTTCCGGCTCCAGAACCTCCCACTACCAATACATTCAAATTCCGCTTATGTTTATAGCAGTCAAGACTCATGCGGAAATTCTGTGTCAGTAACAGATTCTGAACATAGTCTTTGTCACGGTATTTCCGGCAGATCTGATGGACATCTCCCCACTTTGCCGAACCATGTTCCACACCTCTTCTATAATTTTTCTGCTGGGCATAATAGATACAGATACCTGTGATATAGGCAAATGAAAGAATCAAGATACACTTTCCCGTATATACGGTATAGCGCAAAGAAAAAGGCTGGCGAAGAATCTGACTCAGCCTGTCTAAAATTTCAAATATATTTTTCCCTGGTTGAATCGCACAGGCAAGGGAAGCCCCCATCCACCAGACAATCGGAAGAAAAATCCCCCAGACAATAAGGTCTGCTTTTCTAAATGTTACCTCTGCATGCCATGCTCCTTTCTCTTATGCGGCTCTCCTATTTTATGAAATGAATCCACCCCCGGCAATACCGCAAGGGAACTACCATTCTCCCAGTTCACATGGATCTGTCCGGCATCATCTACGTAACATACTTTTCCTTTTAAGCCAGAGGGCATATTCCTTTCTCCCTCCATCTCATCTAAGCAAATCTTCGTTCCCTCTGGATACATCTTTCGTATGTGTTCTACCTGTTTTCGATCTAATATCTGAATGATCACCCCTCCTTTTACCACGGGAAGTGCTTGGTCCTATGGGGTTTCATTACCTCCATGATAGCTGCTTCCACACCATCGGTATATTTTCCTTCTTCTAAACGCTGATTGCGGAGATCGTTTAAGGCATGGCGAAGAACCCTCTGTTCATCAGAAGTGATTTCCATCCTCTTTTCTTTCAGATCAAAATCCCAGAGTTTTAAACCCATTTGTCTTGCCTCTTCTGATTCAGGTCCTTTTTTCCGGTAAAGACTCAGCAATGCATCTGACATCATATTTCTTCTGGTTTCTTTCATTTCGATATAATATTTTGCCATAAATGACACCTGCCTTTCTTACACCAACCATATCACACACGTTCCGCAATAGCTATCACAAATCCAACTTTTACTGTACTTTACCGCTCTGGTTCATTTTTACTCTTTTTCCCTTTGTCCGGAGATTTTTTCTCGCTTTCTCCTACTGTAAAGGTATCCTCTGTCACAAATTGCTGTTCCGGCTCCCGCAAATTTCGTTCGATATGACCACGGATTCCATAAGCTGCTGTCCGGACATCATTTAAGAATAACCTTAACTCCTGTGGATCTTTCTGACCATGCTCCTGAATTCCTGCCACTTTCTCAAGATCAAAACCTGAGACATCCACACCATATCTTTTTCCTAATATGTATGTAGCACAAAATGCCTGTGCATTAACTCTGTTTCTGGCATAGTTTCCATCATGCTGGTCTAGTGCTGCACAGGCAAGTTCTCGGTTAATAGCATGAAAAGTAGTAATCTCTGACATTCCGTTTCGTATGTAAATCGTCCTTTGATTTGGAATATATTGTGCCTGAATCTTATCCGGAAGATTATCCGCAATCTGCAGACGGATATTCTGATTTTTCAACACTGCTTCCAATAATGTGTGGATATCTCTCTGAGGACGTTCTTCTAACGGCCTTCCTTTGGTCTGCGTAATATCATAGCCCTTGCTGATTGCATAACCGGAACGCATTTCTCCATCCTTCTCATACTTCGTATCAATAATATAAGTATAGCCATGTACCCCTGTTCTCAAGGAACGTCTGTCATGCTTCCACTCATCAAAAGATTTTACCAGCTTTACTTCAGGATTCTGGGAATATAAAAGCAAAAGGTTCGGAACCTTTGGCATATTATACTGCCCTGCCATAAAATCCAGAAACTTCTGCAAGGACGCTCCATCACGGAACACCGACTGTGCCTGTCCATCGATCTGCATCCACGTTTCTTCCCGCTCCTGTTTCTTTAAAGCTGCATATTCTTCTTTCGATAACTTTTGCTCCGAGTTCTGATCCTCCACAGGATTCTGAATCATACCTGTTAAATCCATATAGCATTACCTCCCTTTTCCTTTTTCTTGTATTTTCGCCTTTTCGCTTTCTGACGCTGTCTGCTTTGCTTCTGCCGATTCTTCTGTGCCTGCTCTTTTTTTATCTCTTTGATCTCTGCACGCACAGAGGGCTTTACTCCATGTTCCCTATTTTTCTGACCGGAAGAAAAATCTCTGCTGGGCGAGGAAGTCCCGGACGGAAGCTTTTCTTCCTTCCCCTGCGTAAAATTTCCTTCTTCAAAGAACATATCCCCAAAATCAAACTTCTGATCCGATTCATCAATTTCAAATTCAATGGTTCCTTCCGGCATAGATACTGTTTGGACTTTCTTTTCCTGTCCTTCTTTAGTGGTTCTTTCCAGTTCCATTCCCTTTGTTTCTTCTTTCTTGGAATCGCCTGTATCAAATTCCACTTTCCCGGATTCTGCTTTTACATAATCAATATCCATGCGATCCAATACCCGGTTCATTTTGGCAGCGTCTTCTGCAAATACCATAATCTCGTTATTGATTGGTTTCTTTTTATCCTTAATGACGACATATAAAAGACCTCTTGCTTTTGCTTCTCTGGCAAATTCTTTCATACGGTCATCCGGCACGGTAAAAAATTTGGTCGGCCTTCGCTCTTTGATCATACGTACCATCTGTGTCTTTCCGTAAGTCTTTTTCTGGTCTTTTAACACTGCTACGATAAAAACTGCAAGATTTTTCGCGATACTCCCGGAAATCCGAAGCGTATGTTCCATCCCTTCCATCGAATAACGAACAATCTGATCTGCCGCATCACCACCGTAATTCATACCGCCCACCTCCTCGATTTTTTACTTCACATGGGATTCCTTTATCTGTTCCTTCTTTCGTTGCATATTTTTCTCTGCCTGTTCCATCCTCTCCTTTGCTCGTTTCATCCGCTTCTCCATTTCTACGGAATACTGCTCAATCCGCAGCGACATCCGGATATCCTTGCGGATCTGTTTCATCTCTTCTGTAATCTTTCCAATCCGTTCACATCCGGGTTGGCTGCGATACAGTTGCCTGCGTTCCAATAGCAACTGTGCCATTTTTTCTTCCAGCGGGTGCCGGAATTCCTGCAGCTGTTCTAGGGTGGAAATGTCCTGTTTCTGAAGAAATTCTATCTGCGCAATCCGCTGATCCAGCCTGCGGATATCTTCCCGCACTTCATAAGGGATGCGCTTTGGTTTCTTTTGAAAAACACCCATCTGATACAAATAGGAATAATACAGTGCCTGTAGTCCGGTCCGTTTCTTTCTCTGTTTTGACCATTGCAGATATACTTTTTCTGTCTCCCGAATCTTTGGTCTTAAGATCCACTCCTGGATTTCCATCTCTCCATATCCTTTTCCCAAAGATCGTAAGCGTACATATCGTTCCATTCCAGGAGCCTTTAAAGCAAGATATTTCCTATCTGTCCGCCATACATAACCTCTTGTTTCCATTTCTTTTACAAACTGAGTCCAGCTGTAGCTTGCTTTCACTGCCTCACGAATATCCGAACGGATGGCTGTCCGCCAGGTTGGTTTTCCCTCTTTCTCCGCTTTCCATTGTGCATAATGTATCCCTTTTTTCTGATTTGTCCGGATTACAGACAACCCATATTTTCGGCAAAGTTCATCAGAGATCTTTCGAATCTCCATATAATAACTTTGTTCATTGCTATGATACTTATGCCCATCTTCCATAGACACGGAATTCCAGACCAAGTGGTTGTGAAAATGACTGGTATTTAAGTGAGTAGTGATAACCACTTCAAACCGACCTCTCAGCAGACGCTCTGCCAGCTCCACTCCTATCAAATGTGCCAGTTCCGGACTAACCTCTCCCTCTGCGAAACTTTGTACCAGATGGAAGCCCTGCACCTTGTCTGTTTTATGAAATCTTTTTTTGTAGCAATCATATCCTGATATGCCTGATCTATGGTACAGCCAATAGCATCTTCAAAAACACTTGCTCCGTTTTATCCCGGTTCAATGCATAATCGATTGCTTCTTCCAGTGTTGTGGTCAAGCATTTTTGTAACACTTATGGCTAATAAAATCGGTGGATTGCAGTTTGGAATCTATCGGAACTGTCAGATTTCATCAAGGGTGTTTCACACCGCTGTCGCAGCTTTGCCCTTGACAAAAGCTAACCGTTC
>ENA-OQJB01000410-OQJB01000410.1-human-gut-metagenome-genome-assembly--contig:-NODE-410-length-22202-cov-4.931099_pt1 | contig 22202 bp, 17 predicted proteins | sample MGYA00242599_ERZ504765 | MGnify/ENA primary metagenome ERZ504765 (study PRJEB26092, sample SAMD00036354) | human gut metagenome | host: Homo sapiens | study: EMG produced TPA metagenomics assembly of...
CCATTGCTCCAAAAGTGACTGACAAGGGAGCAAGTGCCGTACAGCAGCAGATCGATGAGATTTTTGTAAAAACAGCGGCGCAGGTGGGACTGGATCTTCTGGATACAATCTCAGAAGTGACCAGCAGTGACGGCGCACAGGCAGCAGCACAGAATCTGACAGAAAATATCCGGAAGATCGGAGCGGATCTGGATTCAACAGCCGGTACGGTGAAGGCGTTTTCGAACCTGACGGTTTCCATGCAGCAGATGCTGGATGCCACTGCAGATATTTTAAATAAAGCGGGGCAGAATACGGAAACAAATCTGTCACTTCTGAATGAGACCGGAAATTCTGTTGACTCATTAAGAAGCGCAGTGTCGGGAACAACAGAGAGTGTCAATCAGGTACTGGCACAGGGAAGTCAGTGCTATGATGCCATATCCGGACAGATCAACAATGCATTTTCTTCGATATCCACGGGTGCGGGAGCAACAGCAGGGGCACTCAACAGCGTGGCATCCGAAGTACAGGTTATGATTGACCGCTATACGGGATTTCGAGACAGTGTGCAGCAGCTTGCAGATTCCTTTCCGCTTGCTTCGGATCTGCTCCAGCCGATCATCGGAAACCTGAATGAATCCATTGCCCACCAGGAAGCGGTAAGGGATAAATTGAATGAAGCGGCGGCAAAGATTACGGAGACTGCAAGTGATGCGGGAAACTATCAGGTACAGCTGGATCAGCTGGTGAAGCAGGGTTCTCAGCAAATCTCGGGGATCCGTTCGGATTATGAAAACAACGTAAAAACACAGATCAATACCATGTTTGGCACACTGGGGGATACCAGCAGTGCAGTGCAGTCTTTGTTCACCAGTATGGACAATGGAGTCGAAGATATGGAAAAACTGGCGAAGGATGCAGGATCCGGTCTGGAGAAGATGAAAACAACACTGGATACATCTGCTTCCCTTTTGACAGAGACGGCAGAAAAGGTAAACCAGGCAGCAGAAAAGCTGGATACGGCAGCACAGGACGGAAATGTGGAGACATTAAAAAATGTGCTTGGAAGCAGCCCGGAAGTAATCAGCAGCTTTGTGTCTGCGCCGGTAAGAATGCAGACAAAAGCCTTGTATCCGGTAGAAAATTATGGATCAGCCATGGCGCCGTTCTATTCTACACTCTCTATCTGGGTAGGCGGGATCATCCTGGTAGCAATGATGAAAGTGACAGCTTCGGAAAATTTAAAAAGAGCGCTTGCGCCATTGAAGCCGCATCAGATCTATCTGGGCAGATACCTGCTGTTCCTCGTGCTGGGACTGATCCAGAGCGGCCTGATCTGTCTGGGAGATCTGTATTTCCTTGGAATCCAGTGTGAGCATCCGTTTTTGTTCCTTCTGGCAGGCTGGGTAAGCAGTGTGGTATATGTGAATATTATTTATACGTTCACGGTATCATTTGGAGATGTAGGAAAAGCAATCTGTGTGGTTCTTCTGGTTATGCAGGTGGCAGGATCAGGCGGTACGTTCCCGATCGAAGTGGCGCCGGAAATCTTCCAGAAGATTTATCCGTTTCTTCCATTTACGCACAGTATGACAGCTATGCGGGAATGTGTTGCCGGATTCTATCAGTATACGTACTGGGCAGAATTGGGAATCATGTGTCTGTTCCTTCTGGCATCCCTGTTTTTGGGACTGGTGCTTCGAAAACCGGTGATTCGCCTGAACGAATTGTTTATAGAAAAACTGGAAGATACAAAATTGATGTAATATTGTCAAAATGAAGCGGACTCTTCGGAGTCCGTTTTTTGACAGATGGGTGTCAAATAAAAGAATATATGCTATAATGGAGCGAAACAAAAAAGAATCAGGAGAATGTTGTGGAAAAATTTTATTTTGCACCGCTGGAAGGAATCAGCGGATATGTGTATAGAAAGGCTTATGAACACTATTTTGGAGGAATTGACAAATATTTTATTCCGTTTATTAAACCGAATCAGAAAGGAAAGCTCAGTTCCAGGGAAAAGAACGATATCTTACCCATGCACAATCAGGGGATGTGTGCGATTCCTCAGATTTTGACCAATTCGGCGGAGGATTTTATAAAGACGGCAGAAAGGCTGGGGGAATACGGGTATGAGGAAGTCAATCTGAATCTGGGATGTCCGTCAAAAACCGTGGTGAGCAAAGGAAGAGGGGCTGGATTTCTGGCAGAGCCGGACAGATTGAATGCATTCTTAGAAGAGCTTTTTGAAAAGACACCGATCCGTATTTCGGTTAAGACACGGATTGGCAAGGAGAGCCCGGAAGAATGGATCCGGCTTCTGGAAATTTACAATCAGTATCCAATGGAGGAGTTGATCATTCATCCGCGGATCCAGACAGATTTCTATAAGAACACTCCGAATCTGGAAATGTTTGAATATGCGGTCAAAAACAGTAAAAATCCACTCTGTTACAATGGGGATATTTGCACAAAAGAGGAATATGAAATAATCTGTAACCGTTTCCAGGAGGTACCATCTGTGATGATCGGAAGAGGAATCCTGAAAAATCCGGGGCTGGTTCGGAAGATCAGACAAGGCATACCGGTTGAAAAAGACAGGATCCGGGCATTTCATGATGAACTTTACCGGGAATATCAGGAAGTTCTTTTTGGGGAGAAAACGGTACTCTTCAAGATGAAAGAGCTGTGGTTTTATATGGCGCCGTTGTTTACGCAGTATGAGAAGTATGCCAAGAAAATTAAAAAAGCAGAAAAGTTGAAACTGTATGAAGCAGTTGTGGATGCGTTATTTGAAGAACAGGATTTGGTATAGGAGAAGGAGAGGTGAATGGAAGCAATTTTACAATGGGATGGACAGGCGTTGTTGTTTATTCAGGAGCATATCAGACAGGTGTGGATGGACGGATTCTGGAAGACGATCACACATCTGGGGGATGCAGGATGGTTCTGGATTATCTTGGGAATCGTACTTCTGATTCCGAAAAAGACAAGAAAAGCAGGAATTGCCGCTTTGGCGGCACTGGCGATCGGAGCATTGATCACAAATGTGGCACTCAAAAACATCATTGCAAGAATCCGCCCGTATGAAGTGGTGGAAGGACTGAAGCTTTTGATCGAGCCGCAGTCAGATTTTTCATTTCCTTCCGGACATACCTGTGCCTCTATTGGAGCAGCGTTGGCGATGTATCCGTTTTTGGAGAGAAAGTGGGGGATTCCGCTTGTAATTCTGGCAGTGCTGATCTCACTTTCCAGGTTGTATGTGGGCGTGCATTATCCGACGGATGTGCTTGGTGGAGCTGTTGTGGGGGCGTTTGCTGCATGGGGAGCGGTGAGGATTGTGAAGCATGGGCTTGTGAGAAAGGCTAAAAAAGCAGAAAAGTAAAATGGAAGATAGAAAGAAGCGCTGCGAGGCAGATGGAAGAATCTGCTTCGTGGCGCTTTTTGAAATTTCATGAAAGTTAAAGAATCATTTCTCTTATGGAAAACATGATTTATATTATGATCCAAATCAAAGCAGTCCATAAAAAACAAATATGATCATGTTTTTGAAGAGAATATGAAGGTGGAATAAAAAGTTGACATTAGTATGAACTGCTCCCCGTCAAGTAGACAATCAAAAAAATAAAATCAGCATCATTTCAGAAAAGCTTAAGAATCTTTTTTTCGATTTTTAAAACTTATCTGATACAGTATACATTGTCGGACAAAGTCCGCCCACCGCAGTTATGTATTACGGGATGCCTGAATGAGTATACCCATCTGGATACATATTGATAGTGAAAGGAGTCGCCCTATTATGCAAAATATGATTTTTGTACTGTATCCGTTATTTTGTATTCTGCTGCCATGTATGCTGTATGTCCTGATTCAAACGAAAGGATTTCATCAGAGAACTAATTTTATACATATGATCTGGGTTTTTATTTTCTGTATTATGTGTACCTTGTTCTGGAAACAACAGGAATCGGAACCATTTGGGAAATCGGGTTGTATCCTGGTATGAAACTTCAGGAAGAGATCAGTCTGTATATATTAGTGTTTGTCAAGTGCCGCCGCAGCTTCCACAAATCCTTTGAACAGTGGATGTGGTTTGTTCGGACGGGATTTTAATTCCGGATGCGCCTGTGTTGCGATAAACCACGGATGATCTTTGATCTCTGCCATTTCAACGATCTTGCCGTCTGGAGAAAGGCCACACAGATTCATGCCGTTTTCGGTCAGAACTTCACGGTAATCATTGTTGACTTCATAGCGATGTCTGTGGCGTTCCTGAATTTCTTCTTTCTGGTAGACCTCATATGCTTTGGAAGTTTTGTCCAGAATACATGGATAAGCGCCCAGGCGAAGTGTTCCGCCGATATCTTCGATACCGATCTGATCCTGCATGATGTGGATCACCGGATGTGTAGTGGATGGATTTAGTTCCAGACTGTGCGCATCGTGGAAACCGATCACATTGCGGGCAAATTCTACGATCGCAAGCTGCATTCCAAGACAGATACCGAGGAACGGAATTTTGTGTGTGCGGGCGTAGCGGATGGCTTCGATCTTGCCTTCCACACCGCGGTGACCAAATCCGCCGGGAACCAGGATTCCTGTTACATCCTTAAAAATCTCATCTGCGGTTTCAGGAGTCACTGTCTCGGCATCCACCCATTTGATCTCAACAGTCGTGTGGCTGTAGATTCCGCCGTGTTTTAAAGCTTCTACCACGCTGATATAGGCATCGTGCAGCTGAACATATTTTCCGACCAGTGCGATGCGGACTTTGGAAACCGGGTGTCTTAGATTGTCTACCATAGTTTCCCAGTCACTTAAATCCGGTTTTGGACAGTCCAGATGGAGACATTCGCATACAACCTGTGCAAGGTTTTCTTTTTCCATTGCCAGAGGTGCTTCGTATAAATAATCCACATCCAGATTCTGAAGAACGTGATCTGCCGGAAGGTTACAAAACAGGGAAATCTTGTCTTTGATTCCGTTATCCAGCGGATGTTCGGAACGGCATACGATAATATCCGGCTGGATTCCCATGCCCTGAAGTTCTTTGACACTGGCCTGTGTAGGTTTTGTTTTCATTTCCTGAGAGGCTCTCAGGTATGGAATTAAGGTTACATGGATCAAAATGACGTTATCACGTCCTTTTTCATGCTGAAACTGACGAATGGATTCCAGGAAAGGCTGGCTTTCGATATCACCGACAGTTCCGCCCACTTCAATAATCGCGATTTCGGTATTTTCAGCAGAAGGATTGCGGTAAAATCTGCTTTTGATCTCATTGGTGATGTGTGGGATAACCTGTACGGTTCCGCCGCCGAAATCGCCTCTTCGTTCCTTCTGCAAGACAGACCAGTAAATCTTTCCGGTTGTGACATTGGAATTTTTTGTCAGACTTTCATCGATAAAACGTTCATAATGTCCCAGATCCAAATCCGTTTCGGCTCCGTCATCGGTTACAAATACTTCTCCGTGCTGTACCGGATTCATGGTTCCGGGATCAATATTGATGTAAGGGTCGAATTTCTGCATGGTCACCGTATATCCGCGGGCTTTCAAAAGCCTGCCGAGTGATGCGGCTGTAATCCCTTTCCCAAGTCCTGAAACAACTCCACCGGTCACAAATACATATTTTACTGCCATAGTGATCCTCCTCATTTGATGTGAATAAAAATATTAAAAAAGGAGTATACTCTCTTTTTGCAAAAAAATACAAGTACTTTTTTATGAACAATAAATATTTCCTCTTTTATTAAAAAAATCCTCTCCCATCAGGAGAGGATCGCTTTTAGTGATAATTATATCCGGTTTCATAAACAGCTTCGCATGTAAGCTGGACGCCGAGACGTTTGAAGGTGCGGATATCAACATCGGACAGCATAACGGAAGTATGAGCCTGACATCCGTTTAATTTTGAAAGCTGCTGAAGTGCAAGTCTGGCATCCGGGTTGGTGGCAGCGCTTGCAGAAAGTGCGATAAGTACTTCATCAGTATGAAGTCTCGGGTTTTTGCTTTTCAGATAGTCCACTTTCAGTTTCTGAATCGGCTCGATCGATTCCGGTGAAATAATATGCAGCTCGTGTTTCAACCCGGCCAGTTCTTTGATCACATTCAGAAGAAGGGCAGCGGAGGCACCGAGAAGATTCGTGGTCTTTCCGGTGATGATACGGCCGTCATCCAGTTCCAGAGCAGCAGCAGGCGTATGTGTCTCTTCCGCACGTTTTAAGGCAGCTGCAACAACGTGGCGGTCTTCGATCGTCACATTGGCCTGATTCATCAGCAGCTCGATTTTTTGTGCTTCTTCTTCCGGACTGTTTCCTTTCAGAAGAGAGTTGAGGGAATCATAGTAACGGCGAACGATCTCCTGGCGGGATGCTTCACAGCATACAGCATCGTCACAGATACAGTTTCCAGCCATATTTACACCCATATCGGTTGGAGATTTGTATGGGCTCTTTCCGTAAATCTTTTCAAAAATCGTGTTTAAAACCGGGAAGATCTCAACATCACGGTTGTAGTTGACGGTTGTCTTTCCATAGGCCTCCAGATGGAACGGATCGATCATATTCACATCGTTGAGGTCTGCTGTAGCCGCTTCATACGCCAGATTTACCGGATGCTTCAGCGGCAGATTCCAGATCGGGAATGTCTCAAATTTGGCATATCCTGCATGAATCCCGCGTTTGTGCTCATGATATAACTGAGACAGACAGGTTGCCATTTTTCCGCTTCCAGGACCCGGGGCTGTGATGATGACAAGCGGACGGGAAGTTTCGATATAGTCATTTTTACCGTATCCTTCATCACTGACGATCAGCGGGATATTGGAAGGGTAGCCGTTGATACAGTAGTGCTGGTATACACGGATTCCCATATTTTCCAGACGGTGGCGGAATAAAGAGGCACTTTCCTGACCGGAATATTGTGTGATCACGACACTGCCCACATACAGACCGTTGTCGCGGTAAGAATCCATCAGACGGAGTACGTCAGAATCATAAGTGATACCAAGATCGCCGCGGACTTTATTTTTCTCGATATCCTTTGCGCTGATGACAATGACAATCTCTGCCTGGTCACTGAGCTGTTTTAAAAGGCGGAGCTTGCTGTCAGGCTCAAATCCCGGAAGAACGCGGGAAGCGTGGTAGTCGTCGAACAGTTTTCCGCCGAACTCGAGATACAGTTTGTTATCAAACTGATTGATGCGTTCGCGGATATGCTCTGACTGCATTTTTAAATACTTTTCGTTATCAAATCCAATTTTCATGATTTCATTCCTCTATCAATTTAGTATTACGTGTGACAAGAAGGGAAAACAGAAGTTTTACCCTTTTCTGATACAGTATACTATAAACAGGGATGAGTTTACAATATTTTCACAATGTTTTTATTGATTTATGGGAAACCTGTATTTATAATGGGGATAGTGGACTTTAGGAGGAAAAGAATGGACAATCAAAACAACAGAAATAATAAGAACAATCCCAAAAACAACCGTCAGGGATGGGGCGTCATTCTTGTGACGACACTGCTGACGGCGTTTCTCGTTATGGGACTGTTTTCGCTGATGCAGGGGAGCGACCCGCAGGAGATCAGCTACGATAAGTTTTTAAAGATGGTAGATGAGAAAAAAGTAGAAAAAGTAACGATCGATTCTGCCAAAATCTATATTACGCTCACAGATGAAGCGAGAAAAGAAGCAATCAAGAAAAACCAGGAAGAAAATACAGCAACTGCAGAGCTTCTTGAGCAGATTGAAGAAAAGACGGCGGGAGGAGAGAGAGAACCTGACTATTATACAGGCGCGGTAAAAGATGATACACTTTCCCAGCGTTTGTACGATGCGGGAGTAGAGTATGAACAGAATATACCGGATACGATGTCTTCGCTGATATTCGAAGTATTTATCACGGCGATCCTTCCGCTGATCCTGATATTCCTTTTAATGAATTTTGTGATGAAGAGGATGTCAAAAGGCAGCGGTATGATGGGAATCGGAAAGAGCAATGCCAAGGTATATGTTGAAAAGCAGACCGGGGTAACATTCCAGGATGTTGCAGGAGAGGACGAGGCAAAAGAATCCCTGCAGGAAGTCGTAGATTTTCTGCATAATCCGGGCAAATATACCGGAATCGGAGCAAAACTGCCAAAGGGTGCGCTTCTGGTGGGACCTCCGGGAACAGGTAAGACGCTGCTTGCCAAGGCAGTTGCAGGAGAAGCGAAGGTGCCGTTCTTCTCCCTTTCAGGTTCTGCGTTTGTAGAGATGTATGTGGGAGTCGGTGCATCCCGTGTGCGTGACCTGTTTAAACAGGCGCAGCAGATGGCACCGTGTATTGTATTTATTGATGAGATCGATGCGATCGGTAAGAGTCGTGACAATGCCATGGGAAGCAATGATGAGCGCGAGCAGACACTGAACCAGCTTCTGGCAGAGATGGATGGATTTGATACGAACAAAGGTCTGCTGTTACTTGCAGCGACCAACCGTCCGGAAGTACTTGATCCGGCACTTTTGCGTCCGGGGCGCTTTGACAGACGAATCATCGTAGATAAGCCGGATTTAAAAGGCCGTGTGGACATTTTGAAAGTGCACTCCAAGGACGTTAAGATGGACGAGACGGTGGATCTGGAGGCGATCGCGCTTGCTACATCAGGTGCAGTTGGCTCGGATCTTGCCAATATGATCAACGAAGCTGCGATCACAGCGGTAAAGCATGGCAGACAGGTTGTCAGCCAGAAAGATCTGTTTGAAGCTGTGGAAGTAGTTCTTGTAGGAAAAGAGAAAAAAGACCGCATTATGAATGAGGAAGAGCGCCGGATCGTATCTTACCATGAAGTGGGGCATGCACTGGTCAGCGCACTGCAGAAAGATGCGGAGCCGGTACAGAAGATCACGATTGTGCCAAGAACTATGGGAGCGCTTGGATATGTGATGCAGACGCCGGAAGAAGAGAAGTTCTTAAACACTAAGAAAGAGCTGGAAGCAATGCTGGTCGGACTTTTGGCTGGTCGTGCGGCGGAAGAAGTTGTGTTTGATACGGTGACGACAGGTGCGTCCAACGACATTGAAAAGGCGACAAAGGTTGCCAGAGCAATGATCACACAGTACGGAATGTCTGAGAGGTTTGGCCTGATCGGGTTAGAGTCTGTACAGAGCCGTTATCTGGATGGCCGTGCGGTGATGAACTGTGGAGAAGCGACGGCAGCGGAGATTGATGCTGAAGTAATGGAGATGCTCAAGGCTGCATATGAAGAGGCAAAACGCCTGCTTCGGGAAAACAGAGAAGCACTGGATAAGATTTCAGAATTCCTGATCGAGAAAGAGACGATCACCGGAAAAGAATTTATGAAGATTTTAAGAAAGGTGCAGGGGATCGAAGAGAGCGAAGAACTGGAAACAAAGAAAGAAGCCAGAATCGCGATGAAACCTGTGGAAGAACCGGCACAGGAAGTTTGGATGCCGGAGGAAAGTAAGAACCAGGAAGATATCAAAGAATCGGAAGAAGGTCCCGAGTTTACAGAAGAATAAATGAGACGGAGAAGGACAGGATTTTTATCTTGTCCTTTTTTCAAAAGCATTTATAATAAATGGCATGGAAAATTATAATTTTGATATACAGGAAGAATTGAAAAAACTCCCGGCGAAACCGGGCGTTTATATTATGCATGATGAACGGGATCATATCATCTATGTAGGAAAGGCGATCAGCCTGAAAAACCGGGTGCGTCAGTATTTTCAAACCAGCCGGAATAAAGGTGTGAAGATTGAGCAGATGGTGACGCATATACGTCGATTTGAGTACATTGTCACAGATTCAGAACTGGAGGCACTGGTACTGGAATGCAATCTGATCAAAGAGCATCATCCGAAATACAATACCATGCTGATGGATGATAAGACATATCCGTTTATCAAGGTGACAGTAAATGAAGAATTTCCGAGAGTGATGCTGGCAAGACAGATGCTCAAAGACAAGGCGAAATATTTTGGACCGTATACAAGCGGTCAGGCAGTCAGAGATACGATTGATCTGCTTCACAAGTTGTATCATGTCCGCAGCTGCAACCGGAATCTGCCAAAAGACATCGGAAAAGAGCGCCCTTGCCTTAATTACCATATCAAGCAATGTGATGCGCCTTGTCAGGGGTATATTTCAAAGGAAGAATATGGAAAAGCTATCTCAGAAGTGATCCGTTTTCTGAATGGAAATTTTGACGGGATTTTGAAGGATCTGGAAGAGAAGATGCAGAAGGCTTCGGAAGAACTGAAATTTGAGAAAGCCATAGAGTATCGCGAACTGCTCGGAAGCGTAAAAAAGATTGCTCAGAAGCAGAAAATCACAGACAGCAGCGGAGAGGACAGAGATATTCTTGCAGCAGCAATACAAGAGGAGGATGCGGTCGTTCAGGTATTTTTTATCCGGGGAGGCCGCCTGATCGGAAGGGATCACTTCTATCTTCGGATTTCCAAGGGAGAGACCTGCGGTGAGATCCTGGATAGTTTTATCAAGCAGTATTATGCGGGGACGCCGTTTATTCCGGGCGAACTGATGCTGCAGGAAGAGATTGAAGATGCCTCGCTTCTGGAAGAATGGCTGAGTGTAAAACGAGGAGGAAAAGTCAATATCCGCGTGCCGAAAAAAGGCACGAAGGAAAAGCTGGTGGAACTGGCTGCCAACAATGCAACCCTGGTTCTCAGTAAAGACAGAGAACGTCTGAAAAGAGAAGAGGGAAGGACCATCGGAGCAGTCCGGGAGATTGAAAAACTGATCGGGATTTCGGATATCCGCCGCATGGAGGCATATGATATCTCGAATACGAATGGATTTGAGTCTGTCGGATCCATGGTTGTTTATGAGAGAGGAAAGCCCAAGCGGAATGACTACCGGAAATTCAAGATCAAAGGAATTGAAGGTGCGGATGACTACGGAAGCATGCGGGAGGTGCTTACAAGAAGATTCACCCATGGGCTAAAAGAACAGAAGGAAAGTAAAGAAATCGGAGGTTTCAGCAGTTTTCCGGATCTGATTCTGATGGATGGAGGAAAAGGACAGGTCAATGTGGCTCTTCAGGTTTTGGATGATCTGCGGTTGAATATCCCGGTGTGTGGTATGGTCAAGGATGACTATCACCGGACAAGAGGACTTTATTATGAAAATCAGGAGATCGCCATTGATAAAAACTCAGAGGCGTTTCGGTTGATCACGCGGATTCAGGATGAGGCACATCGGTTTGCAATCGAATATCACCGTTCTTTAAGAAGTAAAGGACAGGTGCATTCGATTCTGGATGATATTGAGGGAATCGGACCGGCGAGACGTAAAGCGCTCATGCGGAACTTTATGAGTCTGGATGCTATAAAAGCAGCTTCGGTGGAAGAGCTTGCGCAGATTCCGTCAATGAATGAAAAAGCGGCAGAATCTGTGTACAAGTTTTTTCATAAGTGATATAATTGAACGCAGGAAATGCTTAGAAAAGGAGAACATTATGGGACAAGGCGTAAGTTTAAAAGAAATTGTAGAAAAAATGAACCTGAAAAATCTGACACCGGATGTGGATTTGGTTGAAAAATATGTTCAGGTGCCTGATATCAACAGACCGGCTCTGCAGTTGTCCGGATATTTTGATCATTTTGACTCGGATCGTGTACAGGTTATCGGATATGTTGAATATACGTATCTTCAGACACTTGAGGAAGCGAAAAAGATGAAGATGTACGATGAGCTGTTATCGCATAAAATTCCATGCCTGATCTTCAGCCGTGCATTAGAACCGGATCAAGAGCTTTTAGAAAAGGCTACACAGGCGGATACACCGGTTCTGATCACACAAAAATCAACATCCTCTTTCATGGCGGAACTCATCCGCTGGATGAACGTAAAGCTGGCGCCGTGCATTTCAATCCATGGGGTACTGGTAGACGTGTATGGTGTTGGTGTACTGATCATGGGAGAGAGTGGGATCGGTAAGAGCGAGGCAGCACTGGAGCTGATCAAGAGAGGACATCGTCTGGTAACAGATGACGTGGTAGAGATCCGTAAGGTCAGCGATGATACGCTGGTTGGTTCTGCACCGGATATCACCAGACATTTTATCGAGCTTCGTGGTATTGGAATCGTAGATGTGAAGTCCATGTTTGGTGTGCAGAGCGTCAGGGAGACACAGAATATCGATCTGGTCATCACACTGGAAGACTGGAGCAGAGAAAAAGAATACGATCGTCTCGGACTGGAAGAGACGTATACGGAATTTCTGGGCAACAAAGTAGTATGCCATAACATTCCGATCCGTCCGGGAAGAAATCTGGCGATCATCGTGGAGTCAGCAGCGGTCAACCACAGACAGAAACAGATGGGATATAACGCTGCACAGGAATTATATAAAAGAGTTCAGAACAGTTTGACAAAAAGGAAATAGGAGAGCAGGAAGATGAAATATTGTTTTGGAGTAGATATTGGTGGAACAACAGTGAAAATGGGCTTGTTCGAGGCAACGGGGACTATTTTGGAAAAATGGGAGATCAAGACCCACACAGAAGAAGAGGGAAAGGCAATCCTTCCGGATGTTGCTGCATCACTCAAGGAGAAAAAAGCAGAGCATGATCTGGCAGATGCGGATATTATCGGAGTAGGTGTAGGTGTTCCTGCACCGGTGACAGAAGAGGGAATCGTCTTTGGAAGTGCAAATCTCGGCTGGAAATACAAAGAAGTGAAAAAAGAGCTGGCGGAGCTGACCGGACTGGACGTGGAAGTCGGAAATGATGCCAATGTAGCAGCCCTTGGTGAGATGTGGAAAGGCGGCGGAGCCGGATATAAGAACCTGATTATGGTAACGCTTGGAACCGGAGTCGGCGGCGGCATCATTGTTGGGGGAAAGATTCTGACAGGAAGCCACGGAGCAGGCGGAGAGATCGGGCATCTTCGAGTAAATCCTCACGAAACAGAAAGCTGCGGATGTGGAGGAAAGGGATGCCTGGAGCAGTATGCATCTGCAACTGGGATTGTGCGTCTTGCAAAAAGAAAACTGGAGCAGGAGACAAGAAACACGATTTTAAACAGGAATGATCTGTCTGCAAAATCAGTATTTGATGCGGTGAAAGCAGATGATTCAGTGGCAAAAGAGATTGCAGAGTCTTTCGGAAATTATCTTGGACGTGCTCTTGCAAATCTGGCAGCAGTGATCGATCCGTCCATTTTTGTGATCGGCGGCGGGGTATCAAAAGCCGGGGAGATTCTTCTTGAATATGTAGAAAAGCCATTTCAGGAGAATGCGTTCTTTGCAAATAAAGATGTAAGATTTGCCCTTGCAACACTTGGTAACGATGCAGGAATCTGTGGTGCGGCAAAAATGGTTCTGGATGATTTTGCAGAGTAGAAAAACAATCATTTGACAGGAAATAAAAACGTACAGATGGCAGGAGTGGAAGAAAATCTGCAATCTGTACGTTTTTTCGTTTATGAACAACCTTTTGAAAATATTGGAAGAAAACAAAAAGGGTTGAAAGCCGAAGCCTTCAACCTTTTTTACACAAGCTGGAAATCGGATTTGAACCGACGACCCCTTCATTACGAGTGAAGTGCTCTACCGACTGAGCTATTCCAGCAAGTGTTCGTCCTGATTAAACGAACCTCAATTATTATAGCGCTTTTGTAATAGAAATTCAACTCTTTTTTGTAAAAAAATTACTGTTTTTGGGTTCTGTTCCCTGAAAACCTTGCCAATGCGCAGTATTTGATTTAAAATAAATTTCAGAATGAAAACGTCGGGGATGCGAATCAACAGGAAAAGGGGGCAGGGATATGAGTATAGATTTAACGAATGGACCTGTGACGAAAAAAATGATGTTGTTTTCTCTGCCTCTGATTGCCGGAAATCTTCTGCAGCAGACGTATAATATTGCAGACACTGTGATCGTAGGAAGGTTTCTCGGAGCAGATGCTCTGGCGGCAGTGGGATCCTCATATGCACTGATGACGTTTTTGACTTCGATTCTGCTGGGGCTCTGTATGGGAAGTGGTGCATTATTTTCCATCCGGTATGGGGGAAAGAATGAAGAAAAACTAAAAGAGAGTATCGGCGCTTCATTTCTGATGATTGCTGCAGTGGCAATATTGCTGAATGGACTGGTCTGCTGGAACACAGGATGGATTCTGGAGTTTTTACAGGTGCCGCAGCAGGTATATGACGGGATGAGAACATACCTGGAAGTAGTATTCACCGGAATTTTTGCAACATTTTTATATAATTATTTTGCCTCTCTTTTGAGAGCGGCAGGAGAATCTTTGATTCCGTTGATCTTTCTGGCAGTCTGTGCCGTTCTGAATATTGTTCTGGATCTGTGGTTTGTGATCGGACTGGATGCAGGAATTGCCGGAGCGGCAGTTGCGACTGTACTCTCTCAGTGGATTTCCGGAATCGGAATTGCAGTCTACACCTGGGGGAGATGTCCGCAGTTTCGTCTGAGAAGGAGAGATTTCAGAATTACAAAAGATACGTTTGGCGAGATTTTCCAGTTTTCGTTTTTGACCTGTGTTCAGCAGTCTGTTATGAATCTGGGAATTTTGATGGTGCAGGGGCTGGTAAACAGCTTCGGACCGATTGTAATGGCGGCATTTGCCGCAGCTGTGAAGATTGATTCATTTGCATATATGCCGGTGCAGGATTTCGGAAATGCGTTTTCCACTTTTGTGGCACAGAATTACGGGGCCGGAAAACAGGAGCGGATCCGGGAAGGTGCAAGAAAGTCGGTGCTGCTCGTACTGGGGTTTTGTCTGGTGATCTCAGCGTCAGTTTTTGTGTTTGCAAAGCAGCTGCTTTTGATTTTTGTTCAGCCATACGAAACAGAAATTCTGGCAGTTGGAATTCAATACTTGCGGATTGAAGGTGTGTTTTATTTTGGAATCGGATTCCTGTTTTTGTTTTATGGATATTACCGGGCGGTCAGAAAACCGGGAATGTCGGTTGTGCTGACTGTGATCTCTTTGGGGACACGGGTAGTACTGGCATATGTATTGTCAGCGGTTCCTCAGATCGGGGTGTCAGGAATCTGGAGTGCAGTTCCGATCGGATGGATTCTGGCAGATATTGCAGGATGGATTTATTATAAGAAATTACAACAAAGATGAGTATATTATGGAAATGAGGGTTAACAAATGGAGAAAAAAGTAGACAGAAGAGTCATTAAAACGAGAAGGCAGTTAAAAAAAGGACTTGCAGCGCTGATGAAGGAAAAAAGCGTGAATCAGATCACAGTCAAAGAGCTGGTAGAAGAAGTGGATATCAATCGTTCCACATTTTACCTTCATTTTAAAGACATTCAGGACCTTTTGAGAGAAATCGAAGAGAATATGGAAGCGCAGATCAAAAGAGCGATCGAAGAGCATCCGATCGTATCCGGCAATGAAAATGCGTTTTATTTTATAGAAGATATGTTTCGTGTATTAGATGAAGAGCGGGAGATCAGTAAAGCGCTGATCGGTCCCAACGGAGATATGGGATTTATCCACCGCATTGAGCGGATCATCAAAGAGAACAGCAGGGGGACGCTGGAGAAGATGTTTCCGGGTAAGAAAGAGGATCTCAAATATTTTTACGCGTTTTGTCTGAGCGGATGTCTTGGGCTTGTGAAAGTGTGGCTCAATGAAGGGGAAGAAAAATCACCGGAAGAAATGGCACAGATGACATTTAATATGATCGCAAATGCGAAGGATGCGTTCTGTCAGACAGCATCGGATTTTCTTGACAAGTAAATGTGATATCACGTAAGATAAACGTTGAATAAGTGAGAGAGGATGAGAGAGATGAAGAGAGAAAAATTTGGCTCAAGGCTTGGATTTATCCTGATTTCAGCAGGATGTGCCATCGGGCTTGGAAATGTATGGAGATTTCCATATATTACCGGACAATACGGGGGTGCGGCATTTGTGCTGATCTACCTGTTTTTCCTGTTAACACTGGGACTTCCGATCATGGTCATGGAGTTCTCGGTAGGGCGTGCGAGTCAGGCAAGTATTGCGCTTTCCTTTGATAAGCTGGAACCAAAGGGGACCAGGTGGCACTGGTATAAATATTTCGGGATGGCAGGAAATTATCTGCTGATGATGTTTTATACCACGATTGGCGGATGGATGATTTTGTATTTCGTGAAAATGGCGGCAGGGCAGTTTGAGGGACTTGACGCAAAAGGGATTGAAGCGGAGTTTGCAAATCTGACAGCGAGACCGGGATTGATGTTTGTGTGTATGGCAATCGTTGTAATCCTGTGTTTTGCAATCTGCAGCATGGGGCTTCAGAAAGGAGTGGAGAAGATCACAAAGGTGATGATGATCCTGCTGCTTGCTCTGATGATTATTTTAGCAGTACGTTCTGCCACACTTCCGAATGCAGGAGAGGGAATTCGGTTCTATTTACTGCCGGACTTCGGCAAGGTGAAAGAAGCAGGTGTATTTGAAGTCGTCTATGCAGCCATGGGACAGTCCTTCTTTACGCTGAGTCTTGGGATTGGAGCGATTGCGATCTTTGGAAGCTATATTGATAAGAAACGGGCGCTGACAGGGGAGGCAATCTGTGTTACGATTCTGGATACCTGCGTGGCGCTGATCGCGGGGATGATCATTTTTCCGGCATGCTTTGCGTTCGGAGTGAACCCGGGACAGGGACCAAGTCTGATCTTTATCACACTGCCGAATATTTTTAATGCGATGAGCGGCGGAAGAATCTGGGGAACTCTGTTCTTCCTGTGTATGTTCTTTGCAGCAGCATCTACGATCATTGCCGTATTTGAAAATATCATTACATTTGCCATGGAACTGACCGGATGCAGCAGGAGAAAATCTGTAATCTGCAATCTGATCGCAATCCTGGTTTTATCTGTTCCATGTATTCTCGGATTTAATGTATGGAGTGGGATTTCTCCTTTGGGCGCAGGAAAAAATATTTTGGATTTTGAAGATTTCCTGGTAAGCAACAATCTGCTTCCGATCGGAAGTCTGGTATATCTTCTGTTTTGTACCAGCTGTTATGGATGGGGATGGAAGAAATTTACGAAGGAAGCGAACAGCGGACAGGGAATCCGGTTCCCGAAATGGGCAAGGGTGTATGTGTCATATATTTTGCCGCTGATCGTGCTGTTTATCTTTGTACAGGGATATATCACCATGTTTTAAAGCACATAGGAGAATGAAAAATGGAAAAGAAGTATTTGTCATAAAAAGTATCAGGGAAAGTGGAACTTGTAAAAACAGGATCCGCTTTCCCTGATTTTTAAAACCGTTTTTTACAGAGTTTTTCTACCAGATTGATCAAGGCATATAATCCCATCGCCATAATACACAAAAGCACGATCGACATGAGCAGCCAATCCATTTTAAAAACCTGACTGGAGTAAATGATCAGGTATCCGAGTCCGTTTCTGGCCGCTAAAAATTCTCCGATGATCACACCCACAAGACACAGGCCGATATTGACCTTCATATTGCTGATGATCGCGGGAATGGAGCTTGGCAGGACCACTTTGGTCAGTGCGTGGTGTCTCGTTCCGTGGAGTGTGTAAATGAGCTTGATCTTTTCTTCATCGATTGTTGTGAAACTGGTGTACAGATTTAAAATGCTTCCAAAGATCGCAACGGACATTCCGGCAATAATAATGGTTGTCTGGTTTGCTCCGAGCCAGACGATAAGAAGCGGTGCCAGGGCGGATTTCGGAAGACTGTTCAACACGACCAGATAAGGATCCAGTATTTCGGATAATTTTTTGCTGTACCACAAAATAACTGCGATCAGAATACTGATTCCGGTAACGAACAGGAAGCTTAAAATCGTTTCGTAAAGTGTGATTCCAAGATGGAGAAAAATACTTCGGTCAAGGACCATGCTCCAAAAGCAGCGGACAATCTTGGCAGGACTGCTGAAAACGAAGAGTCGATCATTCCCAGGCGGGAAGTGATCTCCCAGAGTCCCAGAAAAAGGATCAGGATCAGGAGTCTTGATAAATTGACGATCAGGTGATGGCGTTTTTGGAGGAGTAGATAACGTTTCTGCCTGTTTGAAAGTTCAGACATTTTGATTCAGCTCCTTCCATAAAATATTGAAGTATGTCTTAAACTCCGGAGCGTTGCGGCGTTTAAGAGGGGTGTCAGAGGCCAGGGAGAAGGTGACGGGAACGATACGTGCAATGGAGGCCGGACGTTTGCTGAGGATGAAGATGGTATCTGCAAGGCTGATCGCTTCGGAAAGGTCATGTGTCACTAACACAGCAGTGCGGCCGGAATCCCGTATGATCTGTCCGATATCATCTCCTACGGAAAGCCGTGTCTGGTAATCCAGTGCGGAAAAAGGTTCATCCAGAAGCAGCAGATCCGGTTCCAGGATCAGGGTGCGGATCAGAGCAGCTCTCTGGCGCATTCCTCCGGAGAGTTCAGAAGGGCGTGAGTCGGCAAATTTTTCCAGTCCATAGGTTTTTAACAGCTCCCGTGCATGGGTTTTGGCTGCAGCAGTCAGTGTATGCTGGATTTCCAGTCCAAGGAGGATGTTGTGATAAATTGTTCTCCATTCAAAGAGGTGGTCGTGCTGCAGCATATAACCGATATTGGTCGCGCTTTCTTTTAATGATTTTCCATTGAGCAGAATCTCCCCCTCTTCCGGTTTCAAAAGACCGGCGATTAGAGAAAGCAGTGTGGACTTGCCGCATCCGGATGGACCGACAATTGCCACAAATTCTCCCGGTTTCACGGAAAGGGAAATATCTGACAGTGCTTTTGTTTCGCCTTCCAGAGTATGATAGGCATAGCTTAAGTGATCCAGTGTTAAAATTGGTTCCATACAGACACTCCATTCGACAAGTATATAATCAGTTTATGGAAAACAAGAAAATCTGTGCGTTTCTTTTGGAAAATCCGACATTTCTTTACAGATATCCCGGAAAGACGTATACTATAATAGATTGTAAAAAAGGAAAGAATGAAAATCCGGAGGAAACAAACGATGAATGTGATAAATTATCAGAAAGAACTGGATAAAACGATCGTAAGTCTCCAGAAAGAGGGACGTGTGCCAAAACTTTTGCTGCACAGCTGCTGTGCGCCGTGCAGCAGTTATGTATTGGAGTACTTGTCAGAGTATTTTGAAATCACGGTATTTTATTATAATCCGAACATTTATCCGGAAAGTGAATATACAAAACGAATTCTGGAGCAGCAGGAGCTGATATCCCGTATGAATCTGAAGCATCCGGTCAGTTTTCTGGCGGGAAATTATGAGAAGGATCGCTTCTACCGGATGGCAGAGGGGCTGGAAGATGTCAAAGAGGGGGGCGCCAGATGCTTTAAATGTTATGCGCTCAGGCTTCGGGAGACGGCACAGATGGCAAAAAAAGCCGGTTATGATTATTTTACGACCACACTTTCTATCAGTCCTATGAAAAATGCAGCCAAGTTAAATGAGATCGGACTGGCAGCACAGAAAGAGTTTGGAGTGAAATACCTGCAGTCTGACTTTAAAAAGAAAACGGATACAAACGATCCATTGAGTTATCCAAAGAATATGGATTGTATCGGCAGGATTACTGCGGTTGTGAGTTTTCACAAAGAAGCAGTACACAATAGAGCGGAAACTGTCACAGTTTTCTATGGACATATAACACGTTAATGTGTTAAACTAATTGCAATCTGAAAAGATACTATCGGAGAAAAGGAGACAGGGGAATGGCACAGTTATGGGGCGGTCGTTTCACAAAAGAAACAGACAAGCTGGTATATAATTTTAATGCATCGATCTCTTTTGATCAAAAATTTTATGCGCAGGATATCCGGGGAAGCATCGCACATGTGACAATGCTTCAAAAGCAGGGAATTTTGACAAAAGAGGAGAAAGAGAGCATCATTGAAGGTCTGAAAGGGATTCAGGCAGATGTGGAGAACGGGACACTTGAGATCACGGATGAGTATGAAGATATCCACAGCTTTGTAGAGGCGAATCTGATCGACCGGATTGGAGATGCAGGGAAGAAACTGCACACCGGAAGAAGCAGAAATGATCAGGTGGCGCTGGATATGCGGCTGTACACAAGAGACGAGATCGAAGCACTGGATACACTTTTAAAAGAATTGCTGGAAGTGCTTTTAAAACTGATGAAAGAGCATATCGAGACGTATATGCCGGGATTTACACATCTTCAGAAAGCACAACCGGTGACACTTGCGCATCATCTTGGCGCATATTTTGAAATGTTCAAAAGAGACCGTCTTAGAATGAAAGATATCAGAAAACGCATGAACTACTGCCCGCTTGGAGCAGGGGCTCTTGCGGGGACAACTTATCCGCTGGATCGGGAATATACGGCAGAGCTGCTTGGATTTGACGGACCGACCTTAAACAGTATGGATTCCGTATCTGACAGAGATTATCTGATCGAGATGCTGTCAGCAATGTCTACCGTGATGATGCACTTAAGCCGTTTCTGTGAGGAAGTGATCATCTGGAATTCCAATGAGTATCAGTTTGTGGAGATTGATGATGCGTACAGTACCGGAAGCAGCATTATGCCGCAGAAGAAGAATCCGGATATCGCAGAGCTTGTGCGCGGAAAGACAGGAAGAGTTTACGGGGCATTGATGTCCCTTCTGACGACAATGAAGGGAATCCCGCTTGCATATAATAAAGATATGCAGGAAGACAAAGAGCTGGTGTTTGATGCCATTGATACGACAAAAGGCTGTCTGGCATTATTTACGGGGATGCTTCGCACCATGAGGTTCAGAAAGCAGCGGATGGAAGACAGTGCAAAGAATGGTTTTACAAATGCGACAGATGCGGCGGATTATCTGGTCAATCACGGCGTGCCGTTTCGGGATGCTCACGGGATTGTAGGACAGCTGGTTTTATATTGTATTGATAAAAATATCGCCCTTGATGATATGAGTCTGGAGGAGTATAAGGCAATCTCTCCGGTATTTGAAGAAGATATCTATGAGGCCATCAGCATGAAGACTTGTGTGGAAATGCGAAATACCATCGGAGCACCGGGGAAAAGTGCCATGGAGCAGGCAATCGCACTGGAAGAAGCATATTTGAAAGAAGAATAGCAGGTTTGCTGTTTTCAAATAAAAATGAGAGGAAAGGACAGAAAGAAGATGGAAAAGAATTAAAAGTTGGAATTTTAGGAGCAACAGGAATGGTCGGACAGAGATTTATCTCTTTGCTTGAGAATCACCCGTGGTTTGAGGTTGTGACAGTGGCAGCAAGTCCGCGTTCTGCAGGAAAGACTTATGAAGAGGCAGTCGGAGACAGATGGAAAATGACAACTCCAATGCCGGAAGCAGTGAAAAAACTGGTTGTTATGAATGTAAACGACGTGGAACATGTTGCGTCTACGGTAGATTTTGTATTCAGCGCAGTGGATATGACAAAAGAAGAGATCAAAGCGATCGAAGAAGAATACGCAAAGACAGAGACACCGGTCGTGTCAAACAACAGTGCGCATCGTTGGACACCGGACGTGCCGATGGTAGTGCCGGAGATCAATTCAGAACATTTTGATGTGATTAAGGATCAGAAAAAACGCCTTGGAACAACACGCGGATTTATCGCAGTAAAACCAAACTGTTCGATCCAGAGCTACGCGCCGTGTCTGGCTGCATGGAAAGAGTTCGGACCAAAAGAAGTAGTGGCAACGACTTACCAGGCCATTTCCGGAGCGGGAAAGACATTTAAAGACTGGCCGGAGATGGTGGAAAATATCATTCCATATATTGGCGGAGAGGAAGAAAAGAGTGAGCAGGAGCCGCTGCGTGTTCTCGGAAAAGTAGAAAACGGCGAGATCGTAAAGGCTCAGCTTCCGAAAATCACTTGCCAGTGTCTGCGTGTACCGGTATTAAACGGTCATACAGCAGCTGTATTTATCAATTTTGAGAAGAAACCGACAAAAGAGCAGCTGATCGAAAAGCTTGTGTCATTCAAAGGTTTCCCACAGGAAGAAAACCTTCCAAGTGCACCAAAGCAGTTTATTCAGTATCTGGAAGAGGACAACCGTCCACAGGTGAAACTGGATGTAGATTATGAGAACGGAATGGGAGTGTCAATCGGACGACTGAGAGAAGATTCGATGTTTGACTTCAAATTTGTAGGACTTTCCCACAACACAGTCAGAGGAGCAGCAGGTGGAGCAGTTCTCTGCGCAGAAGCTCTGACAGCAAAAGGGTTTATTCAGGACAAAAGTAAAGATT
>ENA-OQJB01000411-OQJB01000411.1-human-gut-metagenome-genome-assembly--contig:-NODE-411-length-22197-cov-2.991119_pt1 | contig 22197 bp, 20 predicted proteins | sample MGYA00242599_ERZ504765 | MGnify/ENA primary metagenome ERZ504765 (study PRJEB26092, sample SAMD00036354) | human gut metagenome | host: Homo sapiens | study: EMG produced TPA metagenomics assembly of...
CTACGACCCATGAGGGGAATCTGCAACAAATGACAAAATTCCTCCAACTGCGCAAGGAGCATAAGTTGCAGGAATTCAGCCAGTCACACCGTAAGATATTCAACACCTTCCACCTGCCTGTGTGGAAGCGTATCTTCGACATCCTTTTTGCCGTTGCCGTACTGATTGCACTGTCTCCGATATTCATTGTGACAGCCATAGCCATCCGCATGGAAAGCAAGGGAAAGTGATTTACAAGTCCCAGCGCGTAGGCAGCAACTACCAGATATTCAACTTCCTGAAGTTCCGCTCCATGTACACCAATGCAGACAAGCGCCTGAAGGAGCTGAATGCACTCAACCAATACAAGATGGAAGAAGAACTGACGGACGAGCAGCCCGATATCCGCTTCGACGACCTGACCGGCACTTCCGAAGAGGAGGCTACCCTGCTGATTTCGGACGATTTCGTCATCTCCGAAGAAGACTTCCTCAAAAAGAAGGCCCAAGAAAAACAGAATACGTTCGTCAAGATAGAGAACGATCCCCGCGTCACCCGCGTAGGCCGTTTCATCCGCAAGTACAGCATTGACGAACTGCCGCAGCTGTTCAACGTCCTCAAAGGAGACATGAGCATCGTGGGCAACCGCCCGCTCCCCCTCTACGAGGCCGAGCTGCTGACCAGCGACGCATATATCGAGCGCTTCATGGCCCCCGCCGGACTGACGGGACTGTGGCAAGTGGAGAAACGAGGCGGTGCCGGGAAGATGTCGGCCGAAGAGCGCAAGCAACTGGACATTAAGTACGCCAAAGAATTTTCATTCTGGCTGGACATGAAGATACTGTGCAAGACGCTGACAGCGTTTGTGCAGAAAGAGAATGTATAAAAATAAAGACAACAGGAATTATATGGCTTTAGAGATGATAAAAAGATATATCACGTCCATCATTTTACAGTGTAATCCTCTTAGGATTGTTGGGGGTACCTTTGTCTGTGGCTGCGCAGCAGGAGTTGACACGGGAGGAGCGCATCAAGATATTGGAAGCCTTAAAAGCCGAAGATGAAAAACAAATATCAGTACAGTTGGTCTGATAACTTCAAGTATGCCTACGGAAATAGACAAATTAGAGCTTCTCCCCTTTCTGTTTTTTTGGATGCTGTGATAGAAAATGCAACGGTAAAGCGTGCCCAATCACAAGTAGAACAAGTCAGAAACCAATACCGCCTGCAAAAGCGGAATTGGTGGAATTATTTCCGATTCAACGGGAATTATTCTTACGGACGATATAATGTGATTGGTAATGCTAGCGATGAATTCACCCCAATGTACCAAACAACGATGTCAAGTGCCCAACATAATTTTAACGTAGGCGCCAGTGTCGGTATCAGTTTAGGAGAATTGTTCAATCGTCCGTTAAAGCTCAAAGATTACCGTTATCAAATAGAACAACTCCAATATTCACAAGAAGAAGTGATGGAACAACGAAAGCTGAGAGTGTTGGAAGCCTATAATGCAGTTACCGAACAACTGGCAACCATCAAAGCGAAGGCCGAATCGGCTGCATTATACAATGCACAAATGAAGATTTCAGAGAATAATTTCATACAAGGCACTATTGACATAATCTCATTGTCTCTAGAACGTGCCCGCCGTTCCGGCGCCGTTGTTTCTTATGAGCAGGCCCGGGTAGCTTTGCACAACTCTATCGTTCTACTAGAAATGTTGACAAATGTAAAGGTCATTAAAGATAAATAACTCTTTATGGATATAGTACAATTTTTAACCCAATTCTTTTACCGCATCCGTTATTGGTTGCTGTGGGGAAGTCTCATAGTTACCGCATTGGTAATCTATTTTACCCAGTTCCTTCCCTTCAACTATACGGTAAATAGCAGTCTCTATGCTGGTATAACCAACAGCACCAATCTGGATGGAACAGAATTGTTGAATATAAATAGTACCTTTGACAATATCATCAATATTGCCAAATCCAAAAGTACATTGGAAAAAGTTTCCATCCGTCTGCTCGCCACCAACTTGGTCCATGGCGATGAATGGAAAGACAATATGTATATTCAAGCCAAACATTATCGCCAACTCATTCAGGCCACTCCCAAAGAGGTTCTTGCCTTAGTCAATCGTTCGTCTGTAGACAAAACAACAGAAAACCTCACAAAATATCGCAAGGAAAGTGGACAGAATTATATTTATGCAATCTTCAGCCGTCCCACTGCCTACTACAGCTATGCAGCATTGAACACGATTGACGTAAAGCGGTTGGGAACCAGCGACTTGATAGAAATCAATTACACAACTACCGATCCGGGTATTGCCCAAAATACGGTCAAGATACTGGAGGACGAATTAATGAAAGCTTATGAAATTCTGCGTTTCAGTGCCACAAACAATGTCATTGCCTATTTTGAGGAGGAAGTCAGAAAAGCTAAAGCCCTTTTGACAAGAGAAGAAGATGATTTAACTGATTACAGCGTTAAGGAGCAAGTCATCAACTATAACGAGCAATCGAAAGCATTGGCTCTGACCAAATATGCTGCTGATGACCGCATAGAGGCCTCTCAACGTACTTATGAGAGTGCTGTGGCATTACGCAAGATGTTGGAAGAGAAAATGGACATTCGTGCCAAAATAATCCGTACCAATACAAATCTGCTGCAAGAGTTGGAGAAAGTCAGCAATTTGAATCAGAGTATTATGGAGCATGAAATTTTCACAACAGAGAAAAGCCAACAGAGCAGTGAAAAGCTCCTCAAAGAAAAAGAAAATCTTAAAAAGGCGGAAGAGAAAATCAGCCATCTTTCCGACAATTTGAACGAATATAGTTTTTCCAAGGAAGGAGTAGGTATTAAAAACATGGTGGATGAATGGCTTATGGCTTGTATTAACGAAGCAAAAGCTAAAGCAGAATTGCAGGTACTTTCAAATCGCCAAATTGATATCATCAACGAATACGCTCATTTCTCTCCTATAGGTACCCAAGTAAAACGAAAAGAACGTGCCATAGGCATTGCCGAAGATACCTATCGCCAGCAGTTAAAAGGATTGGCAGATGCACACTTGCGTTTGCAAAATATAAAAATGACCACCGCTAACCTACAGATTATTTCAGATCCCAATTATCCGTTGACAGATAACGGTCGAAAAAGAGCCGTTATTATTATAGCAGCATTCTTTGGCAGCCTGATATTTATTACCGCCTACTTCCTGCTCATCGAGTTACTGGACCGTACCCTTCGCGACCCCATACGCAGCAAACGTCTGACGGGATTACCTGTTATTGCTGCCTTCAACGGTATCAGCAATTTAAAATATCGTGGTTTCCTTAAGGCATGCAACCGTTTGGCAGCCGCATACAGTTGTCGTCAATTAAATAACTATTTGCAGCCCGGACGTCCCACTATAATAAATCTGCTCAGCATGAACGCCCGCGAAGGTAAATCATTTCTTGCCAAATACTTTATCCAGTACTGGGAATCGGAAGGTATTCGGGTACGCCTTGTAGAACATAACCATGATTTTGAAATAAAAGACAAAATATATGTACAGGCTCAAGAACTTTCCGATTTTTGGCAATTAAATGAAGCAGAAGAAATACCGGATGTCATACTGGTAGAATACCCTTCCGTCAATGTAGCATCACTGCCTATACCCGTTCTGAAAAAAGCGGATTTTAATCTATTGATAGCCAATGCCTGCCGTTTGTGGGGTAAGGATGACGACAATCGTTTAAAACCGTTGAAAGACGAACTGGCAGACACTCCATTATTCCTTTATCTGAACAATGCCGACCGTGAAGTTGTAGAAGCCTTCACCGGAGAACTGCCTCCGAAGACTCCGGTACACTCCTTCTTCAGCCGATTGGCACAATTAGGCCTGACTTCAAAACCAGCAGCCGTTAAATAATGACCAGAAATATGGGAATTGCAACAAGACACATATCTCCACAAATAGCTTTATCCGCCGTGCTTTTTATCGGTCTGGCGGCTATAGCCTATCATGCACTAAATGACCAATTGCTGAAGGCATTTCTTGTTGTCCTCATCCCCATTGCCATAATTTATATTATATTGTCGATAAAACGTCCTTTGATTGCACTTATCACTTATGGAACGCTCTGCTATTTCTGGGGAGTCATTTATCGCACCTTTATCCGAGTCAACGGCATCAGCATACTCTTGGACATCGGAATGTTATTCTTTCTATTTTGCATGATATTGCATTCCCCTTATTCCAAAGACATCAAGTGGAGACGTTCTTTCAATGTGGTTACGGTAGCTTACGCTATTTGGTTTGTCTTTTGTTTTCTGGAAATAGTCAATCCCAACGGATTGACAGAGGCATGGGTAAACTCCAGAGCCATGTATCCTGCCACACTGATATTCATCATCCTGCTGACAGCTTTCTTTACGCGTTTTAAATTAGTAAAGGCATTGATAATGATTATAGCCATATTTACAACCATATCATTTATCAAGCTAATGATACAAAGATACATAGGCTGGGACCAGTATGAGACAACCTGGCTCTATTCATCCGAAAGTTACCGTACCCACCTTCTCCGCACCGGTATCCGATATTTCTCTACATTTACCGATGCGGGCAATCATGGTTCAAACATGGGCAATATAGCACTGGTATACAGCATCATCTTTTTTTATACCAAAGGGGAAAAAATACGTTGGTTCTATCTGGCAATCGCTATAATGGGAGTTATCGGGCTATTCATGTCCGGCACACGCGGTGCAATGATTGTCCCATTAGGAGGATTAGTCCTTTTCTGCCTAATCAATAAAAGTATAAAGTTCACATTGGCAAGTGCCATAGTAGGAATCGGAATATACATTTTCTTTGCCTTCACCTATATCGGTGAAAGCAATGCTATGATCAGCCGTATGAGAACTGCCTTTAAACCCACCCAGGACGCATCCTTCAATGTACGTATTGAGAACCAGAAGAAGATGGCCGAGTACATGAAAGACAGGCCGTTCGGCGAGGGAATAGGATTGGCCGGAGTAGAAGCGCGGAAATATGGAAACCGATATATCACAACCTTCCCGGTAGATTCATATTATGTCAAAATATGGGTACAAACCGGCATTGTGGGACTTATATTGCATATTGCCGTATTATTAATTTGTCTGTTTTGGGGATGTTATCTCATCATGTTCAAAGTGAGAAATACAGAATTTCGAGGTATACTTACCGCTTTTATATGCGGACTATTTGGATTAATGTTAAGTGCATACGGAAATCAGTTTTTCGGACAGCCCAATACGCAATTTATCCTATGGACATTCTTTGCATGTATCGTCAATAGTCCTTATATTGACAAGCAACTCCTCGAAGAGAAACGACAATTATTAACGAAATAATAAACAGTAACTATATGAACGAAATCTTTTCCATATTCAATCCGGACTGGTGGATGGACGAAAACAACAATGCCCTGCAAATGGGAGATGCTATCTTGTTTTTGATTTTCCTGCTCCCCATTGCCTATTTGTTCATCTATTCTCTCGCTTCTCTGAGAAAGTACAAGAATCCCTATCCCCATGCAAATATACAACACCGTTTTCTTGTTGTATTCACCGTCCTGCGTGACGGCAAAGAGGTTATCAGCAGTATCAACACTTTCCTTGACACGCAAAACTATCCGCGCGAGAAATATGACATTGCGGTCGCTGCCACCCAACTACCCGAGGAGGATCTTATCACACTTCTTCAGATGCCGGTCAATATTGTAGTGCCCGATAAGGAAAGTTGTACCAAAGTATACGCTATCCAGCAGGTCATGGAACGTTATTCTCCACACGAATATGATATGGTAGTTATTTTCAACTCCGACAACCGTGTAGTGCCCAACGCACTTGACTTATTCAACAATGCATATTATTCGGGATGCGATTCCATCCAGGCACACCGTATGGCTGAGAACCTGAATACCAGTATTGCTGTCCTTACGGCTGCCAGTGAAGAAATCAACAACCATATATTCCGCAAGGGTCAAGTAACTCTGGGATTCTCTTCAGCCCTAATCGGTTCGGGGATGGCTTTTGATTTTGCGATGTTCCATGAAATAGCTCCTACATTGAAAGGAAGCGACTTCAGCAAAGCAATGGAAGTAGCTTTGCTGGAACAAAACATATATACAGAATACTTGGAAGAAATTGTCTGTTACAGCAAGAAGAAGGACAATGCGTACGGCTATAACGAAGAGCGCCAGCGCTGGATTGCCTCCCAGTACAGCAGCACTTTCCTGGCATTGAAGCGCCTTCCCCTTGCCTTCCTGCAAGGGCGGTGGGATTATTGCAATAAACTGGTACAGTGGATTATGCCTTCTCGCCTGCTACTTATCGGACTTACCGTCCTCATAGCTATAGGGATGACTTTCTTGGACTGGACACTCTGCTTTAAATGGTATATACTGCTGTTAGCCATTGGCGTCACCTTCCTTATGGCAATGCCCGAAGGGGAAATAGCCCGCCATTTCCGTAAAGCAGTTTGGGCCATGCCTATACTGATATTCTCAAGTATATTCAGCCATATAGGACGCTTTTTCGGCAAAAAAAGAAAAAGATAACAAGCATCAGTAACCATGAAAATAGCGATTGAAGCTCAACGCATCTTCCGCAGTGACAAGCACGGAATGGACTTTGTCATTCTGGAAACTCTAAAAGAGTTGCAGAAGCGTAAGGACGGGAACCACTATTATGTGCTGGTTTCTGCGGGCGAAGACCGCTGTCTGGAAGAATCGGAGAACCTAAGCATCATAGAAGTGCATTGTCCCTCTTATCCATTATGGGAGCAAGTGGCATTACCTTATACTGTACAGCAATTGCAGGCAGACCTGCTACATTGTACATCCAATACAGCTCCGTTGTGGTGCCCGGTCCCCTTGGTACTGACATTGCATGACATCATCTATCTGGAACCGCGGCAGCACCGCAGCCCTTCGCTCTATCAGGAAATGGGATGGCACTACCGACGGATGGTTGTTCCAAGAATATTGAAGAAGTGTAAAAAGATAATCACAGTGTCACATTTCGAATGCAACCGCATCCGGGAAGCGTTGCACCTGCCGGAGCAACAGATAACAGCTGTATACAACGGATACAATAAACACTTTATCCCTCGGACACCCCACTCCAACATCATCAAAAAATACATCCCACAAGAAGGTTTTCTGTTCTTCTTGGGCAATACCGACCCCAAGAAAAATGCAGCACGCACACTGAAGGCTTATGCCCTCTATCTGGAAAAATCGGCTGTGAAACGTCCGTTGCTGATAGCCGATTTGAAAGAGGAATATATTGACGCCCTCCTCCGGCAAGAGCAAATCACAGAAATAAAGAAACAGTTGTTTTATCCGGGCTACATTGACAACCAAGATTTGGCAGCCCTTTATAATACAGCCTTCACCTTTTTATACCCTTCCCTGCGCGAAAGTTTCGGCATTCCCATACTCGAAGCCATGGCTTGCGGCACTCCCGTCATTACAAGCCACACTTCGGCCATGCCCGAAGTGGCAGGTGAAGGAGCAGTTCTTATCAATCCGGAACAACCGCAACAAATAGCCGATGCCCTGATTAAATTGGAAAATGACGCGGACTTCTATCAAAAACAAGTAGACTATGGGCTGGAACGTGTGAAACTCTTTTCATGGAGGAATACAGCTGAAGCATATTCGAAGATTTATCGCGAAATACAGAAGAAACAATCATTAGAAACCTAAATAAAAGCCATAGGTATGAAAGACTTTATCATTACCAGCCTGCAGACGTGGGACATTGAAATAGGAAGCACCATCAAGAATACGGCGCTAGAAATTTCAAAGCAGAACCGAGTGCTCTACATCAATACACCTATGGACTATTCCACCCGGCTGAAAGGCAACAAGCAAGCTCCCTCCTACATACGCCGTATGTCTGTCATCAAAGGAGAAGCTTCTCCCCTGCGGCAAATCAACAAAAACATGTGGGTACTGGACTGCCCGTTCACACTTTTGTCCGTAAACTTTCTACCCGCTCCCTTGTTCAACTTCTTCAACAGACAGAACAACCGCCGTATCGGCCGGTGGATTGTGCAGCAAGCTGCACAACTCGGTTTTAAGGACTACATCCATCTTATTGATACGGACATCTACCGCAGCCGGTATCTGAAGGAATACATTCATCCGGTGCTATCCATCTACTACCGTCGCGATTACATCATCGGAGAAGCCTATTGGCGCAAGCACGGTACCCGCCTCGAGCCAGAGCTGGCCGCTTCTGCAGACATTGTATTGGCGAACTCCAGCCGCTTCGCTGCAGAATTGCTAGCCTATAATCCGGAGACATATCCGATAGAAACCGGAGTGAACATAGAGCTGTATGATGCTTCCCGAAGCTACGGCATACCCACCGACATAAAAGGAATTCCCCACCCCATCATCGGATACATGGGTACTGTAAACAGTACCCGCCTGGACGGAGATTTGCTCTATGAAATAATCAGACAACGCCCCGAATACAACTTTGTGTTCACCGGACCGGAAGATAACGGATTCCGCCAACACCGTATCCACACACTGAAGAACGTCCATTTTCTCGGGCAAAAAAAAACAAGTGAATTGCCTGCATATATTGCCACCTATGACGTTTGCATAAACCCACAAATAATAAACGACATCACCGATGGCAACTACCCGCTGAAAATTGACGAATATCTGGCAATGGGCAAACCGACCGTGGCAACCAGTACCCACACCATGCGCAACATCTTTGCAGGCTACACGCACTTGGCCACGAACCCGCAAGAGTGGCTTTCTGCCATTGACCACGCCATAACCGAATCCGATGACAAAAAATTGGCACAACAACGCATATCCTTCGCTGAAACCCACAGTTGGGGGCACAGCGTGAAGAAAATTTATAGAATCATTGAGCATTTCAATAATAGAATATTATGAATTATCGCAACATCGATGACTTGAACCACTGCATCCTGCAACATCTCAGCATACTGCCACGTGATTTTGACCTGATAGTGGGCATCCCTCGCAGTGGCATGTTTCCCGCCAACCTGCTGGCACTCTATTTGAATCTGCCAGTAACAGACTTGGACTCATTCCGCAACGGACACATCTATCAGACCGGAGAACGTGGCAAAACTTTCAACATGACCCACATCCGCAAAGTATTAGTGGTAGATGACAGCATTGCCACCGGAAACGCCATAAATAAATGCCGAACATTGCTGAAAGCTCTCAATGACAACTATGAAATAAAATATTGTGCCATTTACAGTGTGCCTGAACATACCAGAAGCGTGGATTATCATTTTGAGATTCTGGATTATCCCCGTTTCTTCCAGTGGAACATAATGAACCATGGAATCCTGAAAAAAGCATGTTTGGATATTGACGGGGTTCTTTGCGTAGATCCTACTCCCGAAGAAAATGATGACGGACCACGCTACCGCGAATTCCTACTGAACGCCCAACCCTTATTCATTCCCCGTACCGAAGTAGGTACGCTGGTCACTTCACGTTTAGAGAAATACCGCCCGGAAACCATGGCCTGGTTAAAGAAAAACCATGTAAAATATGATAAACTGGTCATGCTAGACCTGCCCAACAAAGAAGCCCGCCAACGTGCCAACTGCCATGCCTCATTTAAAGCCAAAGAATATAAATTATCCACCACCTACATGCTTTTTGTAGAAAGTTCCCTACAACAAGCCATAGAAATCAATCGTCTGACCAAGAAGCCAGTACTCTGTACGGAAACTTTTCAAATGATTTACGATTCAAAATCCATCTACTATAATCTAAAGTCTGGAGAAACTTTCCCTTGGCTACGACGTTTCCTCATCTCAAAGCGTGACAAGCTAAAAAGGCTGCTAAACAAATAAGCTTTATACAATATTATGACTACCTTTGCATCTTTTTAAAAACAATAATCATGACTAAAAATTTAATTTAGCCCTTACCGTAGATGGGCAAAAGTTCTGGAGTTTTAACGGAACAACCAAACATGCAGAAGAAAGACTGGTAATAGCCGAAGTTATTAAACAAGTCATTCGGACAATCTTCAAGAGTGACCGGAAAGCCAGCTTCAGGGAAAGCAAGGAACTCATCCCCATAGAGAACCGGATAAAAAAAATAAAACAAGTTTCTGAACAAGAGAAAGAATAAAAAGCTTTCAATTTACATTTATTAAGACAAGTACGGTTTCCATAAGTTTAGAAACCGTAACTTGTTGTTTGTCAACAAAAACAACGTATGCAGACCGTACCTATTCGGGCTGCACCACTATTTTATTATCCCTACCTTTGCACCATAAAACAAAGAGAAAACGCTACGAAAAACGCCGTCGCAACAACAAGCAACCACGCTTTACGCAATACTTTTCCTTGCAAAAAACAATTAAAATGAAAAGAAATTTCTATTTACAACATCCCTTGATGGCCATGTGCGACCCCAGAATGCAACAACTGACAGAAAAAGAAGGCTTGAGAGGACTGGGTGCCTATTGGGTCATCATCGAGAAACTGGGAATGCTGCCCGAACCTCGCGCACGACAAGAATACCTCCGTCCCCATTGCGACGGGAAGAAAGTAACGCTTGCCTACCTCCTGAAAATTATCCGGGAATACGGACTCTTCGAACTCGAGGAAGACGGATATTTCACGCCGAAAGAGCTGAATCCCCCACGCAAAAAAGACGAAAAAACGGCAAAAAAGGGGGAGGCAAAGCCGTATTCCAAGGCAAAAAATGACGAAAAATGGCAAAAAACACCAAGGGAAAACGCCGAAAAACAAGCCCCAGGAACAATTAACCCACTGGAAAACAGCGAATTACCGAAAGCAACAGAGGGAAATAATAAAGAGAATATAAATAATCATATAAAAACAACAGCAGCATCAGCAGCAGAAGAAGAAACTGCCGCTGATGCCGATAGGCCTCTTCCGCCGTCGGATGCCGGAGGAGTGCCACCGTCAACGTCCGGAGGAGCGCAGACCACTTGCGACGGCAACGATGACGACGACAACGACGATGGCAGCGACCGGTCGCAAGACCCGGGACACCCCGTACGACCATGGCGCGAAATGGTGGATAACCTCACCCTCGAAAGCTCCTGGCTGGACATCGCCTGCATGAAAAGCGGCTACGGATGCCTGCTGAAACGCCACATCCGGGAAGCGGTGAAAATATTCAAGCAACACATCGAAGCCTACGGCAAAGGAGGTAATCTACTGGAAATAAGTGATGTGCAAGGATATTTCGTCAACTATGTCAGTGCCGGAAGCCGGACCTCACACGCCCTGCACGAGGTTCTCTGCTCCCTGGACACCAAGCAGCAGGCGACAGCACCTCCCGACCCCTACCGCTACGAGCTACTTGTGGACGGACAGCGCACCTACCTGGGCTGCCCCATCCCCGACGGAGCGCCACCCCGACCGGACAATACCGCCTTCTGGAACGAAACTGCCCGTTCGTGGACTTCGCAAACCCCACCGCCTTCATCGAAAAAGCCGAAACAGAAACCCGGCTGAAACGCCACACTCCGGCATCCGGAATGCCACACGCCAGCGTTCCGGATGCCACACCTCAGCACCCCGGATGCCACACGCCAGCGCCCCGGATGCCACACCTCAGCACGTCCCAAGTGTGGCATTTACCCCCGTGAAGTGTGGCATCGGAAGGGGTGAGACCATTCATGTATAACCATTTACCGGACAAAAGGACAAAGAGACAAAGAGACAAAAACGAGAAGACAAGTACGTCCTTCTGTCCAACAAAACAAATCCTATATGAGAAATTTTCATCAACGCGGCATTGACACCCGCGGCCGCATCAGCGGCAAAATCAAGACCATCTGCCCGCAATGCAACGACACCCGCGGACACAAAGGCAACAAGTCACTCTCCGTAGACCTGGACAAAGGCCTGTGCTACTGCCACCACTGCGGCTACAAGCTCTACGTGCCCGACGATGCCGAAGAACGCCTCAAGCAGCAGCGCCGCGACATGCACCGGAAACCCGCCGCACCGCCCCAGCACTTCCGCCGCCCCACCTTCGACCCTGCCCGGATGCAACTCTCCGAGAACCTGGAACGCTACTGGACCACCGTCCGCTGCCTGCCGCAGGAGCTGCTGCGCACCCTGCGCATCACCGAAGAGATGGTGCGCCTCCCGGAGAGCAGCCAGGAGGAGAACTGCATCTGCTTCAACTACTTCGAGAACGGGACGCTCGTCAACACCAAGTACCGCAGCGCCCTGAAACACTTCATGATGGTGAAGGGGGCCGAGCTCATCCCCTACAACGTGGACAGCATCCTCGGCACCCCGGAGTGCATCATCACCGAAGGCGAGTTCGACGCGGCAGCCATCATCGCCGCCGGACGCAAGGACGTCGTCTCCGTGCCCGCCGGCGCCCAGAGCAACCTCACGTGGCTGGACCGCTTCGTGGAGTCGCACTTCGAAGACAAGCAGGCCATCTACATCGCCGTAGACGAGGACCCGGCAGGGCAGTCGCTCCGGCAGGAACTCACGCGCCGCCTCGGAGTGGAACGCTGCCGCATCGTGCACTTCGGCGAGGGCTGCAAGGATGCCAACGAGCATCTGGTGAAATACGGCGCCGAAAGCCTCCGCATCTGCATCGAGCAAGCCGAAGAAGTGCCCCTGGAAGGCATCTTCACCGCCGAAGACTGCCGCGACGACCTGCGCTCCCTCTACGAGAACGGCCCGCAGCGCGGTGCCGACACCGGCTGGGAGGAGTTCGACAAGCACTGCACCTTTGAGCCCCGACGCCTGCTGGTGATGACCGGACGCCCCGGCGACGGCAAGTCCGAATTCACCGACGAGCTGGTGCTGCGCCTCTGCCTGCGCCACGAGTGGAAAATCGCCTTCTTCAGCCCCGAAAACATGCCCATCGCCTACCACCTGCACAAGCTGGCGGAGAAGCTGACCGGCCACCGCTTCACCCCCGGACCGGGCATGACGGAAGCCCTCTACGGGCAAGCAGTGGGCTGGCTGGACCGCAACGTGTCGCACATCCTGCCCGACGACGGGAGCTACGGCATCGACCACATCCTGGAGAAAGCCCGCCAGGTGGTGCGCCGCAAAGGGGTGCGCATCCTCGTCATCGACCCCATGAACCGCCTGGAACAACGTCTGGAACCGGGGCAGACGGAAATGGACTACATCACCGACACGCTGAACAAGCTGGGACGCTTCGCCACCCGCAACCAGTGCCTCGTCATCCTCGTGGCCCACCCCCGCAAGGTGAACCGCAACGAAAAGGACGGCACCCTGCGCCGTGTCGAGATGAACGACATCAACGGCTCCGCCAACTTTGCCAACATGTCCGACTTCTGCCTCGTGGTAGACCGTAACGACACGAAACAGATAGCCACCATCTACATCGAGAAAGTCCGCTTCAAGCACCTGGGCAGCGCCCACACCGAGGCCAAATTCGTCTACAACCACCTGAACGGACGCTACTGGCCCTGCGAGGAAGACATCATCCACACCCCCCAAGGAGAGCAACCGGGACCGGTGAACACGCAGTTCGACAATGAGAATTGGTTGAAAAATAATGAAGAACAAGGCAGGTTATTCGAATAAAAATCCGTATCTTTACAAGACAGAAAAAAGAGAATCCGTGCAATCACGTGTCAAAAAAAAACATATAACCTGAACTTTTAAGAATGATGATGAAACAGAACGATTCCTTTGCAGAGCCCCGCTTCCCCGTCCGCAGTTACGGGAAAGGCGAACTCGCCATGTACTACCTTCCGGGCATTGCCCAGCAGACTGCCGTCAACCGGCTGAACGAATGGATACGCACCGCCCCCGGACTGGAACAGCGCCTGCTTGCCACGGGCATGAACCCCTATTGCCGACGGTACACGCCCGCGCAGGTGCAGCTTATGATCAATGTCTTCGGGGAGCCTTCTTAGAAGGTTCCCCACTTTTCACATAAATCCTCACCCCCACTCTGTCTATATGCTCACGCAATGCCTCGTTTTCAAGATTGGCATATACCACCACATCTACAAAATAGGGTAACAGTGACTCGTCAAAAGCCATCATCAATTGCGCCAAGGCATCTTTCTCTACGGGGCCTTTCACTGCTATATCAATATCAGACCCTTTTTTATAATTGCCTTTGGCACGCGACCCGAAAAGTACGGCTTCACGCACTTCGTCAAAACGAGCTAAAACAGCACATATCCTGATTACTGTTTTCCAACATATTCCATGTCTTTTTATTCAGTTTACGCACATCTATGCGAATACAAATATACCTCCTACTTGTCACAAATCCAAAACAAAAGAAACAATAACCTCCCTTATCCTTTCCCAACCTCCTCCCTGCCTCCCCCAACCTCCCTTCCTCCCTGCCCCATGTACTATCTTTGTATCAACGAAACGGAGCAGAGGCCATCGCCGCGGAGACACCTCCTTTCCCCTTCGGAATGAAACATTAACCATTAAACATCAAACATCATGTCAACAGCATTAGTAGTGCGCACACAGCGCCACAAGAAAATCGGGGACAGCAGTTCCCCCATGGTCTACACCCTGAAACGCAAGCCCCAAGATGCCAAAATCTTCGACCTTGCCCGTATCGCAAAAGACATTGAAGCACTGGGAGCCATGTCGGCCGAAGACGTGGAGCACGTAGGCAAAGCCATCGTACGACAGATGCGCCAGACGCTGACGGACGGCAACAGTGTCCGTCTGGACGGCTTCGGCATCTTCCACACCACCTTTAAATGCCGTGCCACCGAACTGGCCAAAGACTGCACCGTGAAAAACATCGAACGCGTCAATATCCGCTTCAAGGTAGCCAACACCCTGCGGCTGGTGAACGACAGCAACGCCACCACCAAAGGTGGAGCAAACAACCTCATCTTTGAGCTTGTAACTGCCGACAAGGATAGCACCGGTGGCGGAAGCGGCGACAATAATCCCGATGGCGGAGGTTCCGACGGAGACCAGGGGGAGAATCCGCTGGGATGAAAAAAAGGAGTAAGGATTAAACATCAAACATCATGAGTACAAAATCATCAGCCTGGGACAAGATTCTGAAAGTAATCATCGCTGTAGCTTCGGCACTTTTAGGTGCATTCAGCGCACACGCCATGAACAGCGGTAGTCCCCTTTAGCGCACAGCCCCCAAAGGCAAACTGTAGAAAGAAATGAGAAAAATCAACTTGATTGTGATACATTGCAGCGCCACGTGCGAGGACCGTCCCTTTACCGGGCAAGCTCTGGAAGCCGCGCACCGCCGACGTGGATTTGATGGCACGGGCTATCATTTCTACATCCACCGTGACGGACAAATCCTGACCACACGTCCGGTCGAGAGGGCCGGCGCCCACGCCCGCGGCTACAATGCCCACTCTATCGGAATCGCCTACGAAGGTGGATTGGACCACTATGGGAATCCCAAAGACACACGCACGGAATGGCAGCGCCACTCGCTCCGCGTACTGGTCCGCGCTTTGCTGATGGACTATCCGGAAGCAAAAGTGGCGGGACATCGCGACCTCAGCCCCGACCGGAACAACAACGGAGAGGTGGAACCGATGGAATGGACGAAACAATGCCCGTGTTTTGAAGTAAAAAAAGAGAAGTGGTAACCAAGAAAAGGGAGGTGACAAAGCATGACAAAAGCTTTGCCACCTCATTTTTTATTCATACATTTGTTCTAATTAAGCAAAATGCGCATCAAACAAAGTTCAGCCGTATGAAGTACCCTATTGGAATACAGAGTTTTGAGAGCCTTATCAATGACGGATATTTGTGAAACTGCTGAAAGACAACAACTTCTGTCTGCCCGACCTTACGAGCGAAGGAGTGACTGCAGAGACACTGACAGACGTGGAGCCGTTCAAGGATAATCCCATTGCCGTGATTTACCAAAGCGGCTACCTCACGATAAAGGAATATGACGAAGAATTCAATATCTATCGGCTGGGATTCCCTAACAAGGAAGTGGCCGAAGGGATTCATCAAATACCTGGTTCCCTACTACATGCCGATAAAGGACAGTGAGTCCGTCTATTAATAGATGAACAACAATGCCACTTGCTAAAAATGAAGCCAGCGCTTCACCTTATCCTTCAGATTTATATTGACCATGAAGCCAACCATCCACTTTTTAGCGGCCATAGGCATCATATAGAACAGAAGAAAAGGAAGCAGTTTCATCAAATTTTATCCAAATAGCCAATGTGACGGATGGAAAAATGGCGGGATAAAAGATTTTCCAGATATTGCCGCTTCTTCTCCGGCGAAATACATGCAGAAGCATATACCCGGTTGGCATGATAAAGGCTCATTTTCAAGATGTCGAGCATCAGTCCGTTATAGAAGGGTTCGCCAGTCAAAGAGTGTATATACCCGGACTTCAACAACTGCGTACCGATATATTGTTCTGCCAAGAACTCGGAATACCCTTGCTGCTCTTTCACACTGGTCACCGATTGAGGATTATAAGTAAAGAACAGTGTACAATCCGGCAACAAGCGGCAAGAACGGGCCCGCAATATCACTTGATACGTAAACCAGGGGTCATCAATCAGGTAATGAGGAATACAACGAACCTCGTTCTTGCGCAGAAACTCCGTCCGGTAGAGCTTGTTCCAGGTAGCTACAAAAATATTCTGTCCCCGTCCGTAACGATATTTAGCCACAGCATAATCTCCATCAGCAATCAGAGTATCCGCGTACCGGCATCCACCGGGATACACTTTTCCTTCCAAATCACGCCGGACGAAAGATGCTGCCACAAAATCCACCGGATGTTCCTGCATCTTATTGTATAGTAATTCGATGCACTCCGGTATAAGAACATCGTCGCAATCCATCGTAAACAGATATTCTCCCGTCGCCTTCTCCACAATGGCATTGCGTGCCGCCCCCGTACCTTGATTGACCACTTGGTCGATAATACGGACAGCACTTCCACGTGGATGTTCCCCGACTACCCTGCGAACTATATCCATACTGTCCCCTTTATCATCGACAAAAACAAATTCAATGTTCGGATACGTTTGATTAAGGGCGGACAATAATGTACGCTCTATAAGACTCGCAGCATTATAAATAGGTATTCCCAGCGTTATGAGCGGAAAAGTATTCATCTTTTTATCCATCGTTTCATTGTACGTAAAAAACGTTGCACATCCAGTATCAATAAAGGGGAAAGCGAAGCCAGGCATAAGACAGCATAATCAATGGACAACCGGAAAGGCAACCGCTTCAACGCCGACCTTAGAGCTGACCTCTCCCGGCAAATGAACCCGCTTTTCTCTTTCCTATTACCGCAAGCAGTATCCAGCCAAATATGTACCCGTCGTATATCGTGTACACAAACCCTCATCCAGAAACCAGGGGCCGGATGTTCTTTCATATAGTCACTGTGGCTTTCGAGCCCTTCTAATAAAGACTCTATAATTCTTTTCTGATTATCAACATGATGAGACACCGACTGACTGCGCATCCGATAATAATAAGCATCGACCGGAAGTGAACAGACAGCATTGGCATGATAAAAACAAAGAGGATTCAGCACACAATCCTCTGCCTTATTCCCCGGAATATAACGCAAACGGTGCCTTGTCAGCAGGTCACGGAGTATCAAGCGATTGGTCAGTACCGGATTGTAATAGAAATCCTGATAGAGTTCTATCCCCGTCTTTATCGGTGATTCGGGTACATCAAATCCGACAAAACGCCTGCATTTGCCGTCTTCAAAAGCTACATTATTGAATATCAGCATGTCCAAATGGCCTTCACGGGTCTTCTCATAAAGACGGGACAACAAGCCGGGAGCTATGAAATCATCGCTGTCAACAAACCAGATGTATTTGCCGACCGCCTTTTCAATGGCCTCATTGCGAGTTTCAGCCGCTCCGGAATTCGGATGGGTAAAGACACGGATATTAGCATAACCAGCCCCATATTTCTGCGCTATCCGTAGACTTCCGTCAGTGGACCCGTCATCATAGAGTATTATCTCATATAGCTCTGACGGAACATCCTGATTCAACAAGCTATCTACACATTCAGACAGATAATCTTCCACATTGTATACCGGAACAATAAAACTCAGCCACTTCTCCATAAATTCTGTTACTTTAATAAATCAGAATGTTCTTCCAGCAATTTCTCGAAAAGTTTTTTCCATTGCAAAGCCACCATCTCTATTTGGAAACAACCAACACTTTTAATAGCATTCTGCCCCATCCATTTTCTTTCTTCCTCATGCTCTATCATGTATATAATCTTCTGAGATAGCTCATGGACATTCCCATTCTCTACCAAAAATCCGTTCACTCCTTCCTGAACAAGATTTTTAGGACCACATGGACAAGCATATGAAACAACAGGGAGCCCACACGCCATAGCCTCTGCTATCACCATTGCAAACCCTTCAAAACGAGAACTCAACACAAAAACTGAATTCTCCACGTATTTTTCGGCTACATTATCAGTACGACCTTCCAAAAAGCAGGACTCATCCAATCCCATCCTATCAATTTGGCTTTGAAGCTGCTCTCTCAATTCACCCTCTCCCCAAATATGCAACTTCCAATCAGGGCACACTGGCCACAACTTGTGCCCAAGCAGTAATCAACATATCAAAGCCTTTTTGAGGAACATACCTTCCTACTGCTATCACATGATGATTAGTACAAGTGGAAAAAACAGAAGGGACAAAAGCTATAGGATTAGGAATGATTTCTACATTATCCAATTCTGTCCAAAGAACTCTATCCTCTTGGGTAAGAACTACAAAACGAGACAAGCAATTGAGTTTTTTTACAATTTTTTTTATCCAATAGTCCCACATAAATCTGGGTAGAAATCTTGACAGTTGTGGATTTATATGTAAAAAACAATCTTTATAGAAATGACTTTCCGCTATTTTGATGCTTCCATCTGACATACTGGACAAAAATCCCACCTCACGACGTAGCATCGCAATTGTAATATCTGGTTTTATTTTATTTAGACATTGCTCCAAACGCCTTTTATACAAAAAACGTTTATAAGCATACATCAAAAAACGCTTATATTTAGGCATCCATACATCAAAATGGATATTCAAATCATGAATCTGAACAGAAGGATGAAAATTGAAAAAAGGAGTACCTGAAATGCCTTCAGTTGTAATGATATGCACTTCATAACCGAAAGTCTCAACAAAGAAATTCACTTTCAAAGCAAGCACTCTTTCCATTCCCCCCATTTTATAAACAGAAGGAATGCAATACACTATCCTCAATCGTTTTCCCATTTCATATTTCATATTCCATGCTATAACACAAATATAGAAGTTTACTTTTAGCCTCACAAATAAAATTATAGAAAAGGCGAACCGATTCCGTAAATTGCCTTCATCGACATGTATCACTTTTATAAATCTGTTTTTATATTCAAAAGTTACCAATGAATAAATCGCCCCAGCAAAGTCCGAATACCTTTTGAAAAATTATAAAATAGAATTGTCAAAAATCGACAGAAATAATAACGAAGAAACCAAAGCATACAAGCTCCACTCTAAATAACCTTCCTCTGGTTTTGGCAGAGCCAATGATAAAAGAATACCATCTGTCAAAGCCCAAGAAAAACAAACATACATAAATACAGCAATACATTTTTCCAATAAATTCCAACAGACATTTTAAAACCGTAGCGATATAAAAATAAGGTTTCCAAATGCTTATGACAGTTATGGAACTGGCAACATCTCCTAACAAGACCCCTGGAAGTCCCCAATAATATCCTCCAACCAAAGCTGCCAGTATCGTGATACCAAGTGTAGCAATGGGCGCCCAGGTATCTTGAAAAAGACCATAGCCATAAATAAACTGATCATTTGTACCGCGAAACTGACTGATGAAAAAATTGGCAAGAATCACTACCAATACAGAATGAGACAATACATACTCTGTCCCTAACCATACAACAATAAAGGAATCCATCAGGTGGTATAGAGCAAATGTTAAAAAAGAAGCTACCATAAAGCGCAAAGAGCTGAGTTCCCAAAATACTTGTTGTATACGCTTTGAGTCACCTTCGGCAATCAAATTTCCCACTCCAGCCCCCGTACTTCCTAAGAAATTATTGACGAGCTGGTTCAATTTGGTCAACAGCAACATGTAATTGCTATAATAGGCTACCAATTTTAAGGAAGTGAACGTGTAAACCAAAAAAGGAAGCAGCTGGGAACGCCCCATCCCTGCCAATTGATGTACAAACATCTGGCGTGCCTTGCGTACGATTATCTTATTTTCAGGATACTTTCGACGACCTTCAGCAATGCTACACTTCAACCATGGATATACCCTATTTATCTTCCAATTAAGTATGTATGAATACAAAATACCAAAAAGCAGCTCAATGGCAATCCATAGATAAAAACTGCCTATATAGCAAACAAGCATCATCTGCACCAATATCTTTACAATATTTGCAGTCTGGAAATAGGCAGTCACAACATAATTACGCTGATCGGCTCCTAATAAGGTTTGTCGATAATTAATAAAATAACTGATTAGGGCAGAAGACAGAAAAGCAAAATATGCAAAATAGACTACGCCCAAACCAATGCTGATATTTGCAAATATCAAGGGAAGGAAGCAGGCTAATATAAGCCCCACCCCCAAAATTATCAGTCCGACATTGCGATAGAGATACCCCAATACAGAAATAATATCCCGTATCTTGTCCTTGTCGCCATTAAATAGAGGTTTGTAAAGAACAAAACCAATAGATGCCCCAATTCCCAATTCGGCCAGATTCAAAAAGCCCAATAAATTTTGCAATGTCCCCATAAGACCTACAAAATCCGCTCCCAACATATCCAGGAATATCTTGCGGGAAAAAAAAGAAATGAATAGGGTAATAAAATAGAAAAGCACGTTTACCCGGGCATTCAAATAGCTTTTTTTAAGACGAGACTCTACCATGATGTTAACTTTTCACAAATATTTTTCACCTTATTCATTAAAATTCCCCTAAAAGTAGCATACACCATATTCCGGTGTTCATTACATACAAAAATCCACAAAGCTTTGTAATATCCTCGCTTTCCAAAATACTTTCTACATTGCATTACACGGTAATAGCTGCTCAAGAGTTTATCCTCACGTCCTATTCTTCTCAAAAAACTATTGCAGCGGCACACCACTCGAACTCTTGCCAGCAAATTATCCAGCACAACGCCATATTGTAAAGAGTCCTTACGTATCGTAGCACAATAAATAGCATCTGAACATACAGTTACATGCTGTGCATAATAATCCAAATAAAAAGAGAACATTATGTCATTGCCAGCCGGTATTTCATCAAATTGAAGCGAATATTTCCGAACCAAAGCTCCGGAAATCATTTTTGCCCAAGGTACATCATTCTTATACTTTAACTTCTCCACATCAATATTTTCAGCTACGTCGAAACCTAAAAATTCAGATTGTCGCGAATGTACTGAAGTTAATGTATCTGATTCAACGCTCGTAGCCCGAAAAGTTATTAAATCATAATCTGTGGAACAATAACGATCCAATGTTTTAAGAAAATCTGGAAGAAAGAAATCATCAGCATCAGCAAACAGCAACCACTTTCCTTTTGCTTGAAGCAATCCACAGTTACGAGCATATCCGGCTCCCTTTCCATCTTTGGTAAAGATAATTTCTACATTCTCACGGTCAGTACCCGGAAAGTTAGTAAAATCTACCACATTGCTGGAACTGCCATCATCAACCACGATAATTTGGACATCATTACGCAAAGGAACAGAGTCCAAACAACGTTGCAACAACAACGGAATATTCTTATGAGGTATAATGATAGTGTAAGTATACTCAAAAGGAATAGTAACAGATGTAGTCAAAACTTCTTTCATGTTTTTATCCATTTATGTCAATGTACTCCGAAACTTTTTTTGAACCGGAGAAAACGTAACAAAGAAATCCAGCAATCAAAGAAACCGCCTCCCATGTGACAAAGAAGATATTTCGCTATGCAATCTGCTTTATAATCTGGCATGAATCTTTCTTCTATCCATTTCTTTTCCTTGGACAATAATCTTCCAAACAGATATCCGTTGCCTAAATGGATAGCAATTAGCATGGAGGGATAGCAATACACGCTGAAAAAACCAAACTTACGGAGTGCCTCAAATAGTAGGTAAGCTC